>Ga0207647_10000980_pt1 | contig 22136 bp, 16 predicted proteins | sample KBSCornC2_FD_184295 | JGI IMG/M metagenome (GOLD analysis project Ga0207647, IMG submission 184295) | Corn rhizosphere microbial communities from Kellogg Biological Station, Michigan, USA - C2 (SPAdes) (version 2) | ecosystem: Host-associated > Plants > Roots > Rhizosphere ... | reverse complement strand
GGGTTTCGTTGTCGCCCTGCTCTGGGCCTGCCTTGGAACCATCGACATTGTTGCTATCGCTCCTGGCAAGATCATCCCGAGCGACCGAACCAAGACCATCCAGCCCTTCGAGACCGCCGTTGTTCGCGCGATCTACGTTCACGACGGCCAAACCGTCAGAGCCGGTGAACGCCTGATTGATCTGGATGCGACCATTTCGGCTGCAGAGCTGAACCACCTCAAGAGCGATCTGATGAGTGCGCAGCTCGACGCCGCCCGCTTGAAGGCGTTACTGTCAAATAAGCCTAATCTCGCTTCGGCGTTTAACCCGCCCCCAGCCGCCACACCTACTCTGATCGAGATGCATCGTCGCTTTCTCGTCAGCCAAGCCACCGAGCAGGCTGCCAAACTCGCTGCAATTGACCGCCAAATCTCACAAAAGGAGGCAGAGCGAGCCACTTCGAAAGCGTCGATGGATAAGCTGAAAGCCACAATTGGCCCGCTCCAGCAGCGCGTCGAGATACGCGAGCAGCTGTACCAGAAAGAACTCGGTTCCAAGCTGCAATACTTGGCCGACTACCAAGAGCTACTCGGTCAGCGACAGGAGATACTCGTTCAGCAAAGCCGCTTTGGCGAAGCAGATGCCGCCATCGCGGTCCTGGTGGAGAACCGCAACAAGGCCATCGCCGAATACGAACGAACCTTGCTCGAGGAACTCGCCAAGGCGGAACAGAAGGCTGCCGGTCTAAGCCAGGACGTCATCAAAGCCGAACGGCACACCGGCCTGCAAAACCTGACCGCGCCAATCGATGGCGTCGTACAGCAACTCGCGGTTCATACCGTCGGGGGTGTCGTCACGCCGGCGCAACCAATCATGATGATCGTTCCAATCGATAGCAATCTCGAAGTCGAGGCCATGATCTCGAATCAGGATATCGGCTTCGTCGAGGCAGGCCAGGACGCCGCCATCAAGATCGATACCTTCAATTTCACCCGGTACGGACTGCTACATGGCAAGGTGATCAACATCTCCCAGGATGCTATTCCCCGGAACAAGCCACCGGAGAACGGCAGCACCAGGTCTCTCGGCGCCGGGACAACAAGCAGCGAACCCAATGGACAGGAGCTTGTCTACGCGGCGCGGGTGTCGCTCGACCGCAGCTACATGAACATCGAGAACAAGCGTGTCAGCCTTTCTCCCGGTATGGCCGCCACCATCGAGATCAAGTCTGGATCACGCAGTGTCATTAGCTATCTCTTATCCCCGATCATGCGGTATAAGCAGGAAAGCTTGCGGGAGCGGTAGCGCGCGAGCAACTGTGCAAGGGCATTCGCCGCGAATACCACGCGCTGTTACTGATGACGTTTCGCGGATGGCGAGGTCAGGATATCGATCAGATGCCGCCAGCTCGGAGCTAAACGGCCGGCGCCGACCCCGCATACTCCTCCAATGACCTTCACTACGGCGTCGAGAATCCGACCATGCCGATCGGGCGTTAGCAACTGCATGCCTTCGAGGGCAAGCGCGCTGAGGATCACCATGGCAAGAACAGCCCATGTACGACGTGTTATGCCGAACGCAAACGCAAAGCCCATTACAGCGAAGGCAGCGAAGTGTTCCAGTTGAAGGCCAGCCAACCTCGGACGACCTTGAATTGGTGTCAGCGTTGCGAACGTGATGAACACGAGTACCACCCACCCGACAATGAGCGCTACCCTTTGGATCATGACCTCTCGCTGGTCCGGGAATGCTCAAATTCGACGTGCTGGCGAGCCGTTTCCAGCGGACACCGTCAACTCGTCGCCCTTCAGCTGTCTCAACCTCTATCGGCCGGCAAACACCACCCGCCCTAACGAAACTAGTTTGTCGGGCCCGGCTCGCTTTGCTTGATGAGACCGGCTCGGCTCAGCGCGGCGGCCGCTTCCTTTATCACCGCCCAGGGCAATTTGGATCGTTCGGCGATGTCGAGCAGTGAATGATCCCCGTCCGACATGTTCAGGACCCATAGCAGCCCCATCTGGAAGTCTCCGGCCGCGAGCCCGCCCAATCCACCGTAAAGGCCATAATTGCCCAATTTTGGCTCGCAGAACGGCTTCTCGTTCCGAAAGCAGGCGTCGTTCTCGATGACGTCGATAGCTGCAATCGCCTTCTTTAGAGTGTCGTACAGCGCAGCAGGGCGAACAAAGTCCAGATTATCGGCCGAGCTGTGATACTCCGCGAATCTACCGAAGGGCGTTCGCATCACGGTCCCGATCGGTAGGTTGAAGCCAGGCGAGCAATATTGCCGCTCGTCATAGCCGTAAGGTGAGAACTCCTGAATTTCGTACGGTTCGCCGCTCTGCTCAAGCACATAGGACCAGGCTCGATCGATCTCTGTGTTGCCGCGGCGGCTCCTCTTGTAGGTCATCGCCCCCGAATCGCCGGCGCAGGTCAACACAAATCCATGCTTCACCCGACCGACATGAGCCTCGTTGAGCGCCAACCAGGTGATCGCTCCAATAGTGCCGGGGATGAAGACGAAGCGATAGGTATACCTGAGCTCCATCTTCCGCAGGTGCTGCGCCAGCGCGGTTGCGACCGCGATCCCGGACAGGTTGTCATTGCAGAGCGACGGATGACAGATATGGCAGGAGATCAGCACCTCGTCCGAGGTACGTCCAAGCAGTCTCAGATCGCCGTAAGTCAGATGACCCGGTGCGAGGCTGGAATCGATACAAACCTCGTAGACGTCCTCCTGCATTGCCAATAGTTCATTGTGCGGCAGACAGAAGCCCCACGTCTTCTCGTAATAGCTTGTCCGATAGGGAATCCAGTCCGGCTTTTCCGGATCCGAGTAGAGGTGAGGCTTAAGCTCGTCGAGCGTCATGTGAGCGCTCACCGGTATGCTGTAGCCAAGGAGGTGCAGGTTCGACTTCCTGAAATCGATCACGCGCTCGCCGGCGCTGTTCTTGACATATGCATCACGCACGTTCCACTCCGGTGGAACGGTCCAATCAAATACCTGCAGACCGGACGGTACTTCGCACGTGGTAAGCGGGACATAGTTTCGGATGAGATCGATCGTTCTTCGGGTCCCATCCCCCGTTATGCTGCGGGAGATGGGATACATATCCGCAATAAACTCGTGGAGAGCCCGTCCCGTCTTGTCCGCCGACAGGTCAACGGCCGCGTCAGTCTCCCTGAGGTCCGCGAGGTCTGCATGCCTTGCAATGTCATCCATGCTCCACGACCCTCCGGTATCCGGTTGGCTCAATCCACGATCCTGGGCTCGGGAATCGGCACCACGAACTGAGCTCCCCAGCTGCGGGCGAATGACAACTGGCTGACGATCTCCCGCTTCAGGTTCCAGGGTAGAATGAGGATGTAGTCCGGCTTTGTCACGTTGATGCGTTCGGGCTCAAGAATTGGAATGTGAGATCCCGGCAATAACGACCCCTGCTTGTGCGGGTTTCGGTCGACCGTATACTCAATGAGGTCCGAGGTAATGCCGCAGTAGTTCAAGAGTGTGTTGCCCTTGGCTGGGGCGCCGTACCCGACAACACGCTTGCCCTGTCGCTTTGCATCCTCAAGAAAGGAAAGAAGCTTTTGCCTGGTTTCCATAGCGCGCTCTTCGAACGCGTCGTAGTGATCAAGGTTGGCATATCCGGCATCGATTTCGCGGCGCCTGAGATCCAGCACCCGATGGGAGATCGGATGCCATCCCTTGTTGGCGTGCTGAGCATAGATTCGCAACGAGCCACCATGGGTCGGCAACTCTTCGACATCAAACAATGTCAGGCCGTGGGCCGCAAAGATCTTCTCGACAGCGATAAACGAGAAGTATGAAAAATGCTCGTGATAGATCGTGTCAATCTGGCACTCGTCAAACAGACGCATCAGATGGGGGAACTCCATCGTGATGACCCCCGCGTCGGCGAGAAGAAGGCTCATGCCTTTGACGAAGTCATTCAAATTTGGCACGTGAGCCAGGACATTGTTTCCGATCAACAGATCAGCGCGCAGCCCCTCGCGTCGCAAGGTACGGGCAGCACGTTCGCCGAAGAACTCCACACGAGTGGGAATGCCCTTCGCGCGCGCAACGGCAGCGACGTTCTGAGCCGGCTCGATGCCTAGGACCGGCACATCGGCTTCGACAAAGTACTGCAGCAAATAGCCGTCGTTGCTCGCGATCTCGACGACCTTGCTGTTTGCCCCGAGTGCGAACCTTTCGATGACTCGGGTGACGTAGGACTTAGCATGCTGCAGCCATGAATCGCTGTAGGATGAAAAGTAGGCATAGTCTCCAAAGATATTCTCCGGCGCCTCCCATTCCTCGAGCTGGACAAGGAAGCACTCTCCGCAAACGTAAGCCCGCAACGGAAAAAAACGCTCGTCTTGCTTGGCTTTCTCGTTCCGAAGATAGGAGTTTGCCAACGGAGACATTCCGAGATCGATGAACACGCGTTCAAGAGGCGCGCTGCAGAAACGACAACAGCTCAACTCCATTGCATGCGCAGTTGGTGCTTTGACGTTAAGGGTGGATGCCGCTTCTTTCAGCATTTTATGGCTCCTGCCGGGGGCGATCTGTGATGTCACCGACACGCTAGCGTTGGTCGGGGCAGAGCTATTGACGGTCGTCAAGTCACGTTTGCTTTTTGCGAACGTGGGGCCCTCACCTACGACCTCTTGGGGACAGCGATATTCATGCGGGCCTTCAATTCGTCCCCGATATTGCTGTGGGGCTTCCATGCCCTGTCACGATCCGAGAGCACCCGCACCTCTGCCGGCCAGGAAATTCCAAGCGAAGGATCGTCGTGCGGCAACCCGCCTTCCGCGCCTGGCGTGTAATAGTTGCTGATTAGATAAATCAGCTCCGTATCGTCAGTGAGCGTGATGAAACCATGCGCGAAGCGCTCCGGTATGTAGAGCCCGCGGCCATTGTCCGCCGAGAGGTTAACGATGACATGTCGCAAGTAGGTCGCCGATTCCGGCCTCAGGTCGACGATCACGTCGGCCACCGCCCCCTTGGTGCATCGGACGTACTTGTTCTCCGTCGCCGGGGGATACTGAAAATGCAGGCCGCGCAGCGTACCGCGTTTTGCGTTGTAGCTGATACTTGCCTGTGCGACGACAGGCTTGAGACCGTGCGCAAGAAATGTGTCGGCGCAGAATACCCGAGCGAAGTATCCCCGGTTGTCCTGATGCCTATCTATCTCCACCGTGTAGGCGCCGGCGAGGATTGTTTCGGAAAATATCATGCGGCAGATGAAATAGCTGGGTTCAGGCGACTAGAGGAACACGATCCGACAGAGTTTGACGGCAAGCCACAGCAGAGCTAGATCCCACGCAACGACGCTGACCAGCGCAAATGCGACACCGAGGACAGGCCAGTCGAGAATTCGGCTCGCCGCTTTCGCGGCCCTGAACTGGGTTGCGTAGGTTGCGGTTCTGAGTTGATCGAAGTCAGACATTGCCCGTCCAATCCGTGACGTGACCTCACGACAGCCTAGCCAGAGCTGAATTCGCCAATCTGACAAAGCTCAATAACGGTGGGCTATGCAATGGCGGCGTTCAAGCGATGCTGTGGGTAGCGGGGTGCTGTACCCCGCCAGGCCAGCGGCGTCCGCCCCAAAACGGAGATCGTCGAAAGGCCGACTACCTTTGCGCTCCGCCTGAGCCGAACTGCGGCAATTGGAAAAGATCGCCTGGAATCCTGGTCGCGGCTGCGGCCAAGTTGAGAACTCTCAAATACGTGACATCCTTGTGTCATCAAATGCAGCCGGGCGGCGCGCAACTGCGGTTCTTCGAAAATCACGCGTTGAGAGGGCTTTGGCAATGAACATCAGGTCGAGTTTTTTCTCGGGAACAAATCTGGACAACTTCGCGACGTCTGGAGCGCTGCGATTTCGAGCGCGCGCTGCGATCCCGGGCGGAGCACATACTTATGCGAAGGGCGACGATCAGTACCCGCTCCTCGCGCCAGGCTTCATCGCGAGAGGCTTGGGCTGCCATGTATGGGACGTCGACGGCAACGAGTTCATCGAATACGGAATGGGACTGCGCGCGGTGTCGCTGGGCCATGGCTTTCCAGCTGTCGTGAAGGCCGCAGTCGGGCAGATGTCACAAGGCACAAACTTTACGCGGCCTTCGGCACTTGAGGTCGAATGTGCGGAGCGCCTGATCGAGCTCGTCCCCGCCGCCGAAATGGCGAAATTCACCAAGGACGGATCGACGGCCACGACGGCCGCCATCCGGCTTGCCCGAGCCTATACGGGCCGGGACATGATAGCGCTTTGCTCCGATCAGCCCTTCTTCTCTTACGACGACTGGGCGATCTGCACGACACCCATGAACGCCGGCGTTCCCCGGGCTATGGCGGAGCTGACACAGGGATTCCGGTACAATGACCTGTCCTCGGCGGAGGCGCTGTTTGCCCGATACCCGGGTCGGGTGGCCGCCCTGATCCTCGAAGCCGAAAAGGAGGTGCCGCCGACGCCGGGATATCTCGCCACACTGCGCAAACTGTGCCATCGAAACGGTGCTCTCTTGATCATCGACGAGATGATCACAGGCTTTCGATGGCCGGGGTGCTCTGCCCAACGTCACCATGGAATTGAGGCAGACCTATCGACCTTCGGCAAGGCGATGGGCAACGGCATCGCAATTTCTGCGCTGCTCGGCAGACGCGAAATCATGGAGCTGGGCGGCCTCAATCATGATCGCGATCGCGTCTTCCTGCTTTCGACGACACATGGTGCCGAGACTCACGCTTTGGCTGCGGCGCTGGCCGTCATGAACACCTATCGGGACGAACCGGTCATCGAGACGCTCCACCGCCAAGGAAGTCGCCTGAAGGCCGGCATCGAAAACTCCACGCAGCGCCGCGGACTGACCCGCTATTTCAAGCTCGCCGGCCGGACGTCCAATATGGTCTATGCTTGTTGTGATCGTGACGGAGTGCCATCACAGACCTTCCGCACATTGTTTCTCCAGGAGACAATCCGCCGCGGCTTGCTTGCGCCCTCACTGGTCACAAGCTATTCGCACACCAACGACGATATCGACCGAACCATCGAGGCCATCGACGGCGCACTCGCCGTATATCAGAAGGCGTTGGAGGACGGGCCGGAAGCCCATCTGATTGGCAGACCGGTCGCGCCGGTGTTCCGTCGACGGGCCACTTCGACTTCGGCCGGAACGCCGAGAACGAAAGTTCGCGGTTCAAGCGATGCGAAAGCCAGTTAATCGATCAAGCCTCGCGCGCGGCGGGCTGTATTTGTAATAGCCCCAATCTGATCACGTTCGGCATCCGAGGAAGCCCGCCGCGAACCACAGAGAACAGTCGCGGCGAGACACTCACAACACGAGACGGTTTATTCAACGGCTCGCCCGTTGGAAATCCTCGCGAGCCCCTCAAGATCGGTGAACTTGATCGTCTTGCGATTGGGAAGATCGATGACCTTCTTCGCCTTGAACTCGGCCAGGGTACGACAAACCGTTTCGAGCGACGTCCCAACGTGATCGGCGATATCAGCCCGGGGTAACTGAAGTCGGAGCGCGCCAGGACGTTTGGGGTCCGCAGGCAAGTGTGGCCGAATGCGCAACAAGAGCCAGGCGATGCGCGCCACGCAGTTCTTTTGGCTCATGGTCATCACCAAGGTGAGAGTATCTGCCAGCACCTGGTGGGCCCCACAGGGTTCATCGCTCCGGCACACTCCAGAAGTCCTCGATCGGATAACGCGACAATCTGTCACGGCCTCTGCGGTAAACTGCTGATGGGTTGAATGGGTCGGCATAACGACATCGCCGGGCCAGTAGAAAGCAAGTATCTGGCGATTTCCGTTCTCAAGAAGGCGGACTGCCCGTACGACCCCCTCAACGATCTCGATCTTCTGAGCTTCTTCCTCTCCTTCCCAAAAGAGAGCCCTGCAGCGAGGCACGAAGGACGTAGACGGGCGTCGAAAATCGGGAACGTTGGTCGATCTATGAACTTGCGAAGAAAGTTTACCCTGGAGTAAAGCGGATTCTGTAAGCATTTGAATTCACCTCAATACGTAACCCAATACGTTGAAGTGTAGGCGGACCTAATCCGAAGGATATTCAGGCTAAAGCGTTAGGATTCTACGGGTTCCGTATAAGCCGGTTGGCCTAGTCCGTCGGGCGAAAAAACTATTCGCTGCCTATGCCGCGCTCAAAAGAGCAAAAAGCTCGTGCAAGCCTGCGGTAAAGGTGCTCACGCGTTTATCACCTGTGCCCAATTACACAGCGCCTTCTGTCGGTTCGATTTTTCGGAAGAGTTGCGGTTGAGGAGCGCAATTGCCCTTGCTGCACGATTTCATCCGAAGCTACGAGCCCCCAGGAGGTTTCCACATTCCCATGGCAACCAGTCGCGTGCGCCAGAGCGTTGCTCATGAGGTTGACGCGGCAACGCTGCCAGCTGGCGTTGAGAACCTTGTCCTCGTTGGGGGTCGGAGACGACGCCGCGAAGGCTGCGTCGACCTCGAGGAGACTGAATATCCGTTGCCGAGAACCTCGCGCCGGCCGTCGGTGTTGACGCCGACCGCGACGATCGCCGCGACCCGGACGATGCATCCCCTGCTGGCTAGCCCTTCACTTGGGTGGCGTCGATCCACAGATATGGCCAGTCGCCCTTGATCGGACGATAAGGCTTTCACCTTGTTCGTCCACGAGCGTGCGGAGCTTCATGATACCGTCGATCATCGGTGGTTCCTCGGTTGCGTTGGCGTGTCGCAACCCAATCCTACCGGCGACTCTCCAGTCTCCACAAAGCTGCCGACCCGCTAGGACAAGATCTCAGGTGCGTAAGGGGGGCTTTGCCCTGCCGAGCTCCACCACCATTCACCGGGGATACGGCCCCGGGGTTGCATCTCTAGCAGCCAGCGCCGAGCAAGACGTTGTTGCCAAGCGCGCGCAAGCTGGAAAATGCAGCGATTACCCGGCTGGTCTTCGAAAGAGAGGCCTATCCGTGGGCTGCGCCCATCGATCGCCAACGATCAACTCCGAACCTGGGCCTGAGCCGTTACCCCGGTCGATCGAGAACCTCTTGCTTCTCATTCTGCTAGCCAACCTGTCCCTGGGCCCGACCAACTTCGCGGCTATAAAGGCCGCTTCCGTCCGATTCCGGGCACAAAGCGCGCGCAGGAGCGCCGCTGTATGGATCTTGCTGGTTCCTTCCGCGATGCTTAGCTCGCGCGCAATCTCTTTGTTCGACATTCCTTGGGCCAGCAGCGGAAGAATTTCGTTCTGCCGGCGTGTCAATCGCAGAGCCTCCAAATTGAAGTTGACCGTCTGAGGGGGCTCTGGTCGGCCTACATCATCATCGGCTAACCACCGCGGAACATAGATGCGTCCAGACAGCAAATCGCCTATCGCGGACAGCAATTCCTCATCCGACTGAAGCTTGGGCAAGAATCCATGAAAGCCAGCCGAAAGACATTTCAGCACGTCCGTGCGGCTGCTCGAAGCCGACATCACTGCAATACGAGTAGCGGGCCTCAAGTCGACGACTTCCGAGAGAACCGCGAGCGAACGTTGATTAAGACAACCTAGATCGATCAGGATCAAATCGATGCCTGTCTCCAGCTCAAAATTCTCGAGCTGTGCCGTGTCTAAGACGCGGGACTTCTTAAACCTGGTCTCCACTACATCTCGGAGACCACTACGATAAACACTGTGCTGATCAACTATTAGAATGACTGGCACTGCTCAATCTCCGAGCAATCCCGTACTCTTACCCGGGACTCTCACATCGTTGGCAGCTTGAACTGATGAAACGGCAAAACAACCTCACCCATTGGTACTTCTGCTCGGTGTTCCCTTCCCTCCGGCTATACGCTGCCACCCAATAGGATTGCCGCATTGCAAAAATATTATGATTAGTTGTGGAAAAGTCAACTGGTGATAGCAACTCGTTTCCCAACGCTGCCGCGCCGACGGGCCTCGACTTGGCTCCATCGGCGTCGGCAGACAAATACGCGAACCTTCTCGCTAAGTGCGCGCGAGCGCCGGCACGATTTCGGGAATCGGCGTCCACCGCAAATGAAGATCCAACTGCTCGGTGTGCTGCAGGTGTCGAAGCTCCGAAAGGCGTGTAAATGGCGCGGCATTGAAGGTCGCTTCGTCTAGCTGGATGCGCTGGAATACCCCGCTCAATTGCCGCGCGCCACGCTGCGCATTCCATTGGCAGCGGAAATTCGGCATGTGGGCCCTAATCTTCGCAAAGGAGACGCGATAGCTGCGATTGTCTGGACCACTCGGGCCAAACGAAAGATCGCAATCGGTGAAAGTGTCGTTCACGATCTCCGCGATCTCGCGCACCGTATAGTTCTGACTTTCATCGCCGACATTGAACGCCTCGGCGCAAACCGCTTCGCGGGGAGCGTCTAAAGCGCACAGGATGGCCTGGCAGATGTCCTCGATGTGGACCAACGGACGACAGGGGGTGCCGTCGCTCATGACGCGAATTTTCCCTGTTGTGTACGCCCACCCCGCAAGGTTGTTCAGGACGAGATCGAAGCGCTGCCGGGGAGACGCTCCAAACGCGGTGGCGTTACGCAGAAACACGGGCGTGAACCGGGAGTCAGTCAGTTCGACGAGATCGCGCTCGACGAGCACTTTGCATCGCGCATAAGCCGTCTGAGGTTCACAAGAAGACATCTCGGATTTCACCTCGCTGCCGGCCGCTCCATAGATGCTGCAAGAGGACGCATAGATGAATCGCCCGATTCCCGCCTCCCTGCACTTGCGGGCAAATTCTACGGAGCCGCGATGGTTGATCTCCATCGTGATCGCAGGATCATTCTCTCCCAGCGGATCATTAGAGAGCTCCGCGAGGTGCACCACAGCGTCAAACCCCTCCAAATCAGACAGTGACAGCTGCCGCGTATCGCGCGACATGACCATTGGCCGCGTCCTGCCGTCATCGAACAGCCAGCCGCGGCGGTAGAGGCCCGTATCGATCCCGATCGCATCGTAACCGTGCTCAAGCAGTCTCGGGCCGAGCACCGCACCGATATATCCGTCAGCTCCAGTGAAGAGAACGCGCATCTGCTTCATCTCCTCAGATTGTTGCCCGATCGGCGATTGCGGGGTGCGATATCTTGGTGCTTCCATTCGCGGCACCGCCCTTATTCCAGACGCACCAGGGTGGATCTCCGGTATCCCAGAGATCCTGGAGAATGGCCTTGTCGCGCAAGGTGTCCATGTTCTGCCAGTAGCCACGGTGCCTGTAGACAGCTAGTTGGTCCTGTTCGGTCAGACGGGCGAGCGGCTCGTTTTCCCAGCTCGTACTGTCGTCGTCGATGAGATCGAGGGACTGAGGTTCGACAACGAAGAAACCTCCGTTGATGACCTGACCGTCGCTCGCGTCCTTCTCGCGAAAGCCGGCCGCGCGGGGGCGGTCAGACGAGAGATTGATCGCACCAAAGCGGCCGGGTAGCTGGACCGCGGTGACCGTCGCCAGGGCGCCCTGCTGATGGTGGAATTTGATTAGCGCACGTATGTCGACGTCGCTGACGCCATCGCCGTATGTCATGCAGAAGGTCGAATTCCCGAGATGCTCGCGCACTCGTTTGAGGCGCCCCCCGGTCATCGTCCTCTCTCCGGTATCGACCAGCGTCACCTGCCAGGGCTCCGATCCGTTTCGATGCATTTCGATGCGGTTGCGCTGAAGGTCGAGCGTGAAGTCTCCCTGGTGAGACAAGTAGCTCATGAAATAGTCCTTGATCACCGTGCCCTTGTAGCCACAGCAAATGACGAACTCGTTGAGGCCGTAATGGGAATACAGCTTCATGATATGCCACAGGATCGGACGACCACCGATCTCAACCAGCGGCTTCGGCACCACCGAAGTCTGCTCGCTCAATCTCGTACCGTAGCCGCCGGCGAGAATAACAACCTTCATAGGGATCTCCTGTCCTAGGTTCCCCACCGAAACATGCGCAGATGCATTTTCGGATGGCGCAGTTCGGACCGTAGTTCGCTGGGGCACGACCAAGTTGATGACCGTCAACTCGGCAGGACGACATCAGTTGATGCCGCACACGCGTCATCACGAGCGTTCGCACGCATGACAATTTGACGTTCATCAACTTGCCGATCTGCGCTGCCGATATTCAACGATCGAGGCGAACGCCTACTACCCCGGCAGAACACGCGATGACATCGATCGGTGACAAGTGGGAAGCGGCGAAGGGACGGCCCGCGGGTTTCGATCTCCTGCGCATCTCATTGGCAGTCGCCGTCATCCTTTGGCACTCAGTCGCGGTTTGCTACGGTTTGCCCGCCGAACAATGGTTCTATGGGGGCTCATTGAAGCCCGTTGTCTGGCTTATCGTCCCCGCCTTCTTTGCCCTCAGCGGATTCCTCGTTGCAGGAAGCCTCGAGCGGAACAGCCTTCCGGCGTTCGTCACGCTGCGGGTTATCAGGATATTCCCTGCCCTGACTGCAGAAGTCGTGATCTCGGCTATGCTGATCGGCCCGCTCTTCACAAACCTGGCCCTGTCGCAATATTTCACCGACCCCGACTTCCTTCGCTATTTCCTCAATGCAATCGGTGACGTTCACTTCTATTTGCCCGGCGTATTTTCCGACTTGCCCGTGCCAAACATGGTCAACAGCCAGCTTTGGACCGTTCCGCACGAACTCGAATGTTATGTTGCCATCAGTGCGGCTGCGTTAATCGGCTTGACGAGGCGTCACCGGCTCTTCTTGTTCGCAGTCCTGTTCGTCGTGTGCGCATTGGCGCTGCGTGACATTGTTGGCGGGAAGCCCGCCTCGCCTGCCGCTCCTCCGGGCCGGATGCTAGTTCTCGCCTTCCTGTGCGGAGTGGCGCTGTTCCTGAACCGAACCCGGATCGTGTTTTCGCGCTGGCTGCTGCTGGTCAGCCTTGTAGGCTTCATTGCTTCCGTGCTCGCCTCGAACCGCGCCGGAGAGGATCTGGCCGCACTCTTCGTCAGCTACCTCACGGTCTATCTCGGGCTACTCAATTTCAACGTCGGACCTGTCACCCGGGTGGCCGATTACTCGTATGGCATCTATCTTTACGGGTTTCCCGTTCAGCAAACAGTTGCTCAGCTCTTGCCGAACTACCGCATTTGGTACGTCAATTTTGGGATCAGCCTTGCCGTGACTTCGATCTTCGCGATTGCATCCTGGCATCTGCTCGAATCCAGGGTGATGGCGGGGAAGAAGCCGATCCTGGCGTTCGTCTCAATGCTCGTGGATCGAGTGCGGTATATGCTCGTAACCGCGTGGGGTTTGCTGTTTCGCCGCCCTGCTGAAGCCGGTACTGCGCCTGCCAAGCCGCCGGCTCCGACAAACTGAGCGATATGGGCCAACCGGGGGAGCCACGGAAAACAAAACCCGAGCTGCCTCAAGTCCTCGAGAGCCGACGGGTCAGTCCACGAAATAAGCCCATTTGCCCATAGGTCGCAGGATCGGGGCCGATCCTTCCATCAGGCCGATCGAGCCTCGAGATGACCGCGTGGTCGTCGCTGGTCAAATCAAAGTCGAACACGTCGATGTTCTCGGCCATGCGGGCCGCGTTTGCCGATTTCGGTATCGCGATCGTGCCATTTTCGAAGTGCCAGCGAAGCACGATCTGCGCAGGCGAACAGCCGCACCGCTCTGCGATGGCCAATATTCTCGGATTGGTGAGAGCCGCGCCCCGCCCAAGCGGACTCCATGCCTGAGTGACGATGCCATAGCGCTCGTGGATATTTCGTAGCTCGCGCTGTTGGAACGCTGGATGCAGCTCGACCTGATTGACCGCCGGTACGACGCCGGTCTCATGCATGATGCGTTCCAGATGATCGGCCATGAAGTTCGATACACCAATCGACCGGACACGTCCCTGCTTCTGGAGCTCGATGAGCGCGCGCCAAGTCTCGACATATGCCCGCCGTTGAGGGCATGGCCAATGGATCAGATAGAGATCGACTACGTCGAGTTGCAACCTGGCAGAGCTTGCGTCGAACGCACGCATTGTCCGGTCGTATCCCTGATCCTCATTGCGAAGCTTCGTCGTGATGTAGAACTGGTTTCTTACCCGCTTCAGGGCCGTGCCAACTCCGCTCTCGTTTCCATAATCTGCAGCAGTGTCGATCAAGCGATAGCCTGCGTTGATCGCGGATGTGATGACTTCCGGCGCAATCGCGTTGTCGATCTGCCAGGCTCCAAAGCCGAGTTGGGGCAATACATGACCGTCGTTGAGCAACGCCATCGGGACTCGAGTTGCAACCGCTGCAAGGTGCCCTCGCGACCGTTCTGCCTGCTTCAGCGGCATTCCAGAGGCAGCCGACGGCAAGGACGGTCCGGCTCCAGCAGCAGCAGGGGGCGCCGTGGCACGATCAGATGCGAGTACGTATGGCAGAGCGGCGGCGTCAACAACCACCGTCGGACGCAGCAGAGGGCCGTCGATCCAGCCGCGAAGCATCTTAGCCTTCAACCAGTCACGGATCGTTGGGGTGCGCCTTTCAAAAACGCAATAGAAGATTGCCGCTGTGAACAGGCAGGCCAGGATGAAACTTGCGTTAAGCCCGATCGAGGCCAGCGTGAATTCCTGGCGATCACTGGCAACGGTGACGTTCAGGAGCAGCAGGATCGGATAGTGTATCGCATAGAGCGAGAAGCTGAACTTTGCGAGCTCCCTGCCGGCTCGAAGAAATGAAGGCAGCGACACCTTCAGATGGTCTGCGCCAACAATGAATGCGGCCGTGCCTAATCCGACCGACATGCTGAACGAGGCCCATTGAGGGAAGAGGCCCTTCAATGTGAGAAAATACAGTCCCGTCATACTCAAGAGAAAGCCGCAGCACCACGCCCAGGCCGGCGCAACCACCGCATAGGCGATCACGCCGAGGCACCAGATGAAGAAAAAGAAGATGAATTTCAGACCGATATGCGTACCGCCGGTGTCATGGTGTTCGGCGAGCGCAAACAGCCCGAAGACCGTGACGATCATCGCGATGTAGGCCGGTTTCTTACGCACCGAAATCAGCGCAAAAAACAGCACATAGTACCAGAACTCGTTCGACAAGCTCCAGAGGGCGGCATTTCCTGCGAATTCCGAACAGGCTATCGTCTGGAGAAACAGGCCGTTGCAGATCGCAGCGGCTGCGCCAACAGGCGCGTGAAAGATGACCGCATTGTTGTAGAGGTCCTGATGCGAGGACACATATACCTGCCACCCCGCTGACTGCCGCGCCGAGATATAGAGGCAGAAGGATATCGTCAGCGCGGGCAGGAGCACGACATAGAGGCGCGATAAGCGCGCCGAGAAATAGTCGACAGCGTTCGGCCGTCCTCGCAAGGCTCTAACCAGAGCGGGCCCTCCCACAAGGTAACCGCTCAAAACAAAGAAAACGAGAACAGCCGCGGGGCCATTCGCGCTTGCGGCCCACAGAATGGAATAGACCGCTCTCATTGCCGGGTCGTAACCCTCGCCCGGCAGCTTCTCCATGAACATCAACTGATAGGAATGGAATGCCAGGACCTCGACGGCAGCGAGCCCGCGCGCAAGATCGAGCCAGTCGGATAGAACATTCGAAATTCCGGTCTGTGCACGAAAGCCGATCACGTGATGCCTTCCGTCTCGAACCCTTTTCGGCGAACCACAGAAGAGACGCCATCCCTCTCGCTTAGACCCAACCGTTCCAATCGAGTTGACGATGCTCAATAATGAGCGGTGCAACAATAAGAGATGCGGACACCTCTCGTCGCACGGATTTCGACCACCGCACTCGTCGAAGGGTCGATGCAAATGTCAGAAGCGGCATGCGTCTCACCGAGGCGGGACAATTCGACGCAATGCGCTCAACATGCGACCACACACAGCGAGCGAAACACAAAAACAGCCGGTATTTCCTCGTGATAGCAAACGTGGTGATCAAACAGCTCCTGCTGCCTCAAGCGGCAAACGTCACCATTAGACGGTAATGATGAGAGAACGCCTCACTGCCACCCCATTCCGCAACAAATCAATCACATTGACGACAGATTCTGTTGCAAGCGTGAACTCGCGAATGCGCCGGGTTGCATTTGCAGGTCGTTGCGCTGACGACCATTGCTCAAAATGAGTGCAATCACGGAAGCTGCGAAAATTTCGTTGCGGCGCGTCGATTGAACTTTACTGCGGCTTGGTTCATGCTTTCTGGAAAGGCTCAAGGTGATTCGGCAAGTCCGATTTCGGTAATGCGAGACGATGGCCGCAGGGCGTCCGGCCGGTTCTTGCAACTTTCGAGTATCAGCAGAAACAGCGTTTAGTTGGCGCGAACGGCGTGACGTCGATCGTGCCTTCTGTCCCCGCACGCTCGCGGGCAGCCTTGAATGCTGTCTCACATCCACACATTCGAACGACTAGGAAAGTGAAATGGGGATTTCGTTATCGGAGCTGATCAAACAGAACACGCTTGGGCAGAGCGAGGGGTATCCTGCCGGTGTTCCGCACAGCTACAGTTGGTACAAGGGTTGGAATCCCGGTGGTCAAATGACACCGCCTGCCGGCTTCACCGCGGTCGAAGGTTGGGGGCAGGTCTATACGGAAGAAGGCACTCCCGCGTCTCCAAGTGCGGACGTCGAAGTCGCGAACGCAAAAACCTACGTTCATATCAAGGAGACCGGTCAGTGGGTGCTGGTCCAGGACCAGTCAAAGCTTGGCATCGGAGGCGGGCATTTCGTCTCTGATTTCGCCGGTAACTCAGCTTATCCGATGACGGTGACTCGGCTGTCAAACGGAGCGGCGAGCTTTGATGCGCCTTCGACCGGATACAACGATCATTTCTGGTATGGATCGCGCGGGACCTACATGGCCGGTACGGTCGACGGCGTTTACGTCCAGATGGATATGAGGACGACCGATGCCAACGCGAATCTGGTGGGCATGGTCGGCGTGGACTGGTGGCGCAACGCGACGGCTCCGTTTCTTGCCGACCACAGCAACAATCCAGGTGTCGGAGGCAGCAATTGGGTTGAGCTATCAACCCAGTGGAAGACGATCGGTTACTATTCCCTGAGCACTGCGGCGTTCCAGGCAGACTTGCCTCCGCCGTTGCTTGGATCTTCACCTCCAGTCGAGCCTTCCGACACGGTGGCACCGGCATCGCCCACGATAGCCGCACTCACGCCGGATACAGGTACCGCCGGAGACAACGTCACCAACGCCAAGCAATTGACGTTGAGCGGAACGGCAGAAGCGGGCAGCACCATCAAGGTATTTGAGGGCACCACCGTGATTGGCACGGCCAAGGCCAGTGCGAGCGGCACCTGGAGCCTGACCACAGCCCAATTACCGGACGGCAATCATGCTTTCACCGCAACCGCCACAGACGCTGCAGGCAACGTCAGTTCAAAATCCGCTGCTCGCAGTATCCTTGTGGACACGCTGGCGCCGGTGGCCCCCAGGATCACGGCATTCACACCGGATAGTGGTACCGTCGCGGCCAGGACGACGAACACCAGGCAACTGACGTTGAGCGGCACGGCGGAAGCGGGCAGCACGGTTAAGGTCGTTGAGGGAACGACCGTGATTGGCACGACCAAAGCTGACGCGGGCGGCGCCTGGAGCCTGACAACGGCCCAGTTGGCTGCCGGGAACCATGCCTTTGCTGCGATGGCCACTGACGCTGCGGGCAACGTCAGCACGAAATCTGCCGCACTGAATGTGACGGTGAGCGCGCCCGTCACCTCACCACCGGCAGATGGAAACAACTTGCTGGTCAACGGGTCATTCGAGGCAACGGCCTTGGCGCCCTTCGCTGGCGGCCGTTGGGGAGCTTACAAGTCGGTGTCCGGCTGGACCGCGATCTCCGGCGGCACGATCGAGCTCTGGAACAATCTTGGTGGGGTCAAGGCCAGCGACGGCGGCAATTTTGGCGAGCTCGACTATGCCGGCGCGCGAGATGGATTCTACCAGGACGTCAAGACCGTCGCGGGACAAGTCTATCAACTGTCCTTCGATGCGCGGTCACGACCCGGCTTCACCGGCGCGACCTGCTCGATCGAAGTGTTGTGGAATGGCTCAGTCATTGCGACCGTTCCACCTAGCAGTAGTTGGGACGCCTATGATTTCAAGGTCGTGGGCACCGGCAGCAACGATCGCCTTACCTTCCGCGAGGTAGCCAGCCAGGGTAGCGACGGTCTGGGTGCCCTCTATGACAATATCCAACTCACCGTCGCCACGGCGACGCCGGCCGATTCACTACCGGGGGCCGCGGATAAGAATCTCCTGGTGAACGGATCGTTCGAATCATCTTCGCTGGCGCCCCTCCAAGCCGGCCGCTGGGGGGCCTTCGATGCTATTCCGGGCTGGCACGCCATCAGCGGCGGAACCATCGAGCTCTGGAATAATCTGAACGGCGTGAAAGCAAGTGACGGCGTCAATTACGGCGAATTGGACTATGCCGGAGCTCGCGACGGACTTTACCAGGATGTGGAAACCGTGGCCGGCCAGCAATACGTTCTTTCCTTCGATGCGCGCTCGCGGCCGGGCTTCACAAGCTCGACCTGCTCGATCGAAGTCCTCTGGAATGGCTCGATCCTTGGGGTCGTTCCGCCCGACAGCACCTGGCAAAACTATGATTTCACGGTGACGGGTACAGGCGGACAGGATCGCGTGACATTCCGGGAGGTTGCGGGCCAAGGCAGTGACGGGCTAGGTGCGCTCTATGACAATGTGTCTTTGGTTGCAAAGCCCGCGAGCTCTGCCTCGGCGTCTCTGCTGAGCAGTGCAAATCAGGCGTTCGCGCTACTGAGCCAGTATACCGCGACCGATGCGACCACAGCCGGCGCCGTGACGAACGGGCCTCTCGCGGTCGATCCGAACGCTTCACTCGTGCAGACGCTCTCGTTGCCTGCCCAACACTAGTTTTCTCGCAATGGGATAGACAAAACCTCGGGGCGCCGTTTCACGGCCCCCGCATTTTGTTTTGCGTCCGCCCGCGCGGAACGCCCTCACACAAGCAGCCGCGGCCTGGCGAACAACGGCCGACGGAATTGATAGCCGTCAACTCGGACCCCGTCTGTCGCAGTTTAGATGATGCCGGGCGCGCCCAGAATGATGCCGTTCGCCGTCCATGACGCCTTTTTGCGATTTCACACGTGGGAGGAGCCGGCCGTGCATTCCAGCAAGTTCACTTCCGGTCGCGAACCAAACAACACCGGATCGAGCCTCTCATGGCGATTGCCGCGACGACACGTCTGACAATCGAAATTCCATGACACATTCGGCAAATATCACGGAGTGTCTGCCCTCGAACCATGCGAATGCGATGGCGAGTCGTATGCCTTCGGCCACGACAAGCCATCCCTACGTGACGATTGCAATTCCCACGTATAACCGGGCCGCCCTATTGAAGGGATGCATTGCGTCAGCCCTGGCGCAGACCTACCCCCATTTCGAAGTCCTCGTTTCGAACAATGCTTCGCCCGACGATACCGCACAGACCTTGGACGAATTTAGCGACCCACGATTGCGCGTCATCACCCAGGAAACGAACATCGGCCTGCTCCCGAATTGGAATGCATGTCTCGCGAATGCCCGAGGCGAATACATCATCCTCGTCTCCGATGACGACAGAATAATGCCGTCGCTGCTCGATCGATGCGTGGCCCTCATTGACCAATACCCGCAACTTCCAATCGTCATTACCCTAAGCAATCTACATGCCGCCTCGCTCGGCCAGACGCGCCCGCCGCGCGTCAGCCGGACTCTCGATACCGGCATTCGGGACGGCACCACGATTCTGAATGCGTTCCTGACCGACCAGATCACAGTTAACGTATGCGGCGTAGTGATGCGCACTGCCCTCCTGCGCGAGCGCGGCGGCATCCCGCTGGATCTACCGCACACAGCCGACGTCGCTGCATGGGCGCCGCTGCTACTTCTCGGCAAAGCAGGTCTCATCAACGAGGCCTGTGCGACCTACACCTATCACGACGATTCCGAGACGGCTCGATTGGGGGTGGAACAGCTTCTGCACGACGGACGCAAGGTAGCCGATTTGATCGCGCAGACTGCGGAATCCAGTGTCCAGGACACACGGCTGCGCAAAACCATCCAGCTCCAGGCCAGGCGCTGCTTTGCTCGTCGGGGACTGATCACGCTGACAGATTTTCGTAAGGGCGGTGCGAGCATAGTGGAGATGTCGAGCGTGGCCTGGCAATTTCGCCGGGATCTTCACGGCGTCAGCCTGCAAGCCGTCCTTCGTTTCGTTGCTGTCGCCCTTTGTCCGCCGCTTCTCGCCGCCCGCTTGCGTCGCCTGAGGCGCAGCCCCCCGGAACAACTCGCTTGACGGTAAGTGGTCCGTCTCCCGGTCCACGAGTCTGACAGCAATCGCACGGTCGGCCACAGTTTGTCGGCTTAAACCGTTATTGATGCCTCTCAAATTCGGCCGGCTCTCGCACCCATAGGCTACCCCGAGAGTCATTGGTTTTCCGATCGAGCGGACCGGGCGCGAGATGAATGCGATGGTGATCTGTTATGCCTGATTCATTGCCTGCATCATGAGCACAAAAGCCTTGCCGGACTCACCCAGCCGCCTCCTCGTCGATCTAATGGTCATGGCCATGCGGGCGAGCGTCATGGGCTGCAAATTCGGCCTCACCTTGTTCATTGCCCGCTATCTTGATCTGTCGTCGCTGGGTCTCTATGGCCTCGCCGCCGGCGCGATCGCAGCCGTTCCGATCGTAGTCAATCTCGGTATGAACCACCTGCTGATGCGCGACGCCGTAACGGCCTCCACCAGCGAAATGATCGACAGCATGCGCCACTATTGGTGCTTCGTGGTGTTAGCATACACGGTTCTTCTGACGATCACGACGCTGGCCACCGTCCTCTTCGGCACTCCGCCTCTCTGGATCCTCATCGTCGCCGTGATCATGTTCGAGCATGTTGGCAACGACATTTTCTACCTCCTTTCCAGCCTGCAGCGGCACGTCTGGGCAAACGCCATCGGTTTCATCCGCGGCGCGGCCTGGATCCTCTTCTATGTTCCGCTCGCCATTTGGGACGCCAGCTTCAGATCGCTTCCGTATCTGTTCGGTTTCTGGTTGGTGGGAGGCGTTGCCTCGGTAGGGCTGTTCGCTTTCCTGAGCCGGTCATGGCCATGGCTGGCATCCTTCTCCCGGCCGTTCAGACGTTCAGTGATCACCGACGCGATCCGAAAGTCCTTCCTCATGCTGTTGAGCGACCTCGGCTTTATTACGAGCCAGTATATCGACCGCTACCTGATCACACTGTTCCTGGGTTTGAAAGTCGCCGGCATCTACTTCCTCTTCTGGACGGTCGGCAGTTCCGCAACCACCTTCCTGGCTCTGGTCCTTCAACAAAAGCAGCGCCCATCGCTGATCAGCGCATATCGGACTAGCGGCCCCTCGGCGCACCGTCAGCTGGCCTGGCGCTTCCTGCAGACAACCGCGCTCACGACCGCTGCGCTCAGCACGGCGGTCGGATTTACCTTCCAGGTCCTTCTGCCATGGGTCGCTCAGCCCGCGCTCGTCGCCCAGTGGTCGGCATTCTGGTTGATCGTAGCTGGGCTGGCTGTTCGTTATATGGCCGATTTCGGCGTCTTGGCCTTGTTTACAGCGCATCTTGACCGCCTGACGACGGTCACGAACCTGGCCTCGGTAGGGGTTCTGGTGATAGCACAATTGGTGCTGTTGCCGCTCGCCGGACTCCATGGCGCCGGAGCGGCAATCCTGTTGACGTCGCTCATCATGGCACTATGGCGCTACTGGTTGCTGTTCGGCTTGCCGATCTCGAACGCCTATTCCCGCCGAGTGGGCGCCTAATTGCAGATTCAGAGCGATCTCAGGAATGTTCGGCAATTAGTCGTAGCTGAGACCATCGGCGTAATGAGTCCGCCTAAATAGGCAATCTACCTCAAGGAGCGACGCTGGATCCCGGGAGTAGTAGGTCACCGGACGCAGCTGGCTCAGCGTAAAGCCAGCCTCTCGCATGAAGCGGAGTGCTTCATCGAACTTCCAGGTATCCTCATAAAGATGGATCAGGGGCAATTCGAGTTGAACGCCAAGCAGGCGATGAAGCGAGTTTGCACCCCCGCGCAGGACGCTCTGCTCAAATCCCTGCGTATCAACCTTCAGGAAAACACGCTCGCCGACGAACTCCTCAAATATCGAATCGAGCGTGGCGATCTGGACC
>Ga0207647_10000975_pt1 | contig 22159 bp, 21 predicted proteins | sample KBSCornC2_FD_184295 | JGI IMG/M metagenome (GOLD analysis project Ga0207647, IMG submission 184295) | Corn rhizosphere microbial communities from Kellogg Biological Station, Michigan, USA - C2 (SPAdes) (version 2) | ecosystem: Host-associated > Plants > Roots > Rhizosphere ... | reverse complement strand
ATACCATAAGCATCTTGAGGAAAAATACGGATCGTGAAGACTATATTTTTAGATAGTGATATACTATTAGATGCAACCTTAAAGCGGCCGGAATTTATTTTGCCTGCATTGAACATATTAAATTTAATTCAAAACAAACAAATTAAAGCAGTAACCTCATCAATAGTGTTTATTAATGTTCACTACTTTTTGGACAGATATGATAAGGTTAACAAATTTACTTTGTTAAAAGAACTTAGAGGGATCTTATCAATTATTGACGTTGGTGAAGAAATCATCGATTTAGCTTTAAAAAGCGGGATCAACGATTTTGAAGACGCCGTTCAATATTTTACTGCTAAAAGCGCAGGCGCTGATATAATAATCACGCGTAATACAAAAGATTATAAAGAATCAACTATACCGGTGTTAACCGCCGAACAATTTTTAAGAACACTATAATGCAAGTACAAATAGATCAATATACCGCCGAGATCAATGCCTTTTCTCCTGCTGATGCAGATGAGCTGGAAACTTTCAGGATTAAATTTTTAGGCACCAAAGGGATTGTTAAAGATCTTTTTGAGCAATTTAAAACCGTTGGCCCTGAAGAGAAGCGCACCTTTGGTAAGGTATTGAACCAGTTTAAACAACTGGCCGAGGCTAAGTATAACGATCTGAAAGAAAATTTCAGCGCCGACCAGGGTTCACAAAAGTCTGATCTGGATATGACCCTGCCGGGCGATAATTTCCAGGTAGGCTCACGCCACCCTTTATCATTGGTGCGCAATGAGATTATTGATATCTTTAAGCGTTTAGGCTTTAATGTGGCCGAGGGCCCGGAGATTGAAGACGATTGGCACAACTTCTCGGCCCTTAACTTCCCTGAAGAACACCCGGCCCGTGATATGCAGGATACTTTCTTTATCAAGAAAAATACCGGTAAAGATGACATCGCATTACGTACGCATACCTCGTCGGTACAAGTACGTATGATGGAAAATGGCAAACCGCCGTTTCGCGCTATTATGCCGGGCCGCGTTTATCGTAATGAGGCGATCTCTGCCCGTGCGCATTGCTTCTTCCACCAGGTTGAGGGTTTGTATATCGACGAAAATGTTTCGTTTGCCGATTTGAAGCAGACCTTATATCACTTTGTACAGGAATTATATGGCGAAGGCACCAAGGTGCGCTTCCGTCCGTCCTACTTTCCCTTCACCGAGCCATCTGCAGAGATGGATGTGTCTTGTACCATTTGCAAGGGCGCCGGCTGCAACATGTGTAAATACAGCGGCTGGGTAGAAATTTTGGGCTGCGGTATGGTTGACCCTAACGTTTTAGAAAACTGCGGCATCGACAGTAAAAAATATACCGGCTTTGCCTTTGGGATGGGTATGGAACGTATTGCCAACTTAAAATATGTTATACGCGATTTGCGTTTATTTAGTGAAAATGACGAACGCTTCCTGAAACAGTTCCAAACTGAAATTATATAAGTGATGATGAAACGATTGGGAATGATAGTATTGATACTGGGTTTAAACTGCCTTTCGTGCGGTAAAGCCAGCGACTATGTTCCTAATGTTTCGGTTAACTTTCAAATGTCATTGACAGACCCGCGCTTAAATGCTTTACACAATACCGGCGGCGCCGTAATTATTAATGGTTACGGCGTTGCCGGATTGATCATATATCGGCAGGCAACAGGGGGCTATGCCGCTTATGACAGATGCAGCGCCTATTTGCCGCAAAATAAATGCGCTGTAACGTTGGATAATCCAAGCCTTACGGTTACCGACCCTTGCAGCGGCGCTAAATGGATATTGGAAGATGGCACCCCGGCCAAAGCTCCCGCAGTAAAATCATTGAAAGCGTATGCTGTAAATACCAATGGTTTTGAGATATTTGTACAGAACTGATTTACATGGAAGCCGAAAAAATTAAAGAAAGCATCAAACGCGCTGCGCAAGATCTGTTTCGCAAATTCGGGTACCATAAAACCAGTGTGAACGAGATTGCCAAACGCGCAAAAATTGCCAAAGCAACCATCTATAAATACTTTGAAAGCAAGGAGCATATCCTGCATACCTTGTTGATGGATTATATCCGCGTTAGTGTGGATGAATTGATATCAACCAATCCCGCCGAAATTGATGAAGAAGCCCACCTGGGTAACCTGATTATGAAAACCTGCCGCTTGAGCTATACCGTCTGCAATGAGTTTATCGGCTGGGATTTCATTCGCGAAAGCGCTAACTCGCAAGACTTTTTGAAAAATTTAAGTAATGAACTGGAAGAATTACTGCTGGCTTCATTTAACCGCCTAAAAGCTATCCGCCAGACAGAGAACTTTCATCAGCGCATGCGTTTCCTGATAAAGTGCAGCAAAAACATAGTGTTCAGTTTTGCATTCACTTCAGTCAGCGATTCAGACGTACGCAAAAACTTTGTATCGTTTCAGAAGGAAATACTACCCTATCTGGTAAAAGCGGCTATTACCATCTAAAGATAAAATTAATTGAATGGCTACTGGGCGACAGCCTTAAAATTAAATGAGATGGCCAAAGAAATTCAGTTGCAATCGGTAATTACCTGCCCTGAATGCGGGTATCAGAAAGAGGAAACGATGCCTACCGATGCCTGCATGTACTTTTATGAATGCGAAAGTTGCCATCAAACTTTAAAACCGCTGGCCGGCGACTGCTGCGTGTTTTGCAGCTACGGCACGATAAAATGTCCACCTATGCAACAGGGAACTTCTTGTTGCAGCTAACCTTTCTCTATTAAGCGTCGTATAAGGTGCCTATAAACCAGTCAGTTTTAATGACTTTCTAATGCAAGCGCAACTACCGGTAGCTATTTTTGCATGGTATTTGCTATTGTCATGATTGAATAATTAAAATTTGACAAAGTTTTGATTTAAGTTAAACCATTAAATTTTTTCACAGTCTTAATTAAATCCCCTTAAAACAAATCATCATGAAAGCATTAAAATTCGCTCTTATTGTGCCTGTAGCAATTGTCGTTTTTGCCATATCATGTAAAAAAGACAGCGGATCTAGCAACAATAACGCCCAGGTTACAACCGACGTTGCAGCCGACATGGCCGCAAGCGCAGTATCGTCAAACTCATTTGGTTTTGTAAACATAGCCGACAATATGGGGGCAAATGCGCAAGTTACAAGCCTCGGTGCCAGCCAAGCCACCAATTCAATAAGTACAAATGCTGTTCGTCAGGCTTGCGGCACTACCGTTGCCGACAGCTCGAGTGTTTCAGGCACTAACAACTCAGTTACTTTTAACGCATTTTATAAATTTACCCGTACGCTGAATTGCAACAACGTGGGACCAGATAATGTGGTGACTTCGATAGTTTTCCATGGCAGTTATGACGGGCCGCGTATTACATCATCTGACTCTGGTAACGCAAGCGTAACTATCGGCGGTTTAAGCGCTGCTGCTACCAACTTTGTTATTAATGGCACCTATAACCGCAAAGGTTCATTTACCTCAAAAGTGGGCAACAAAGCCAGCGGTAGCAGCCAGGTTAATATCACCGTAAGCAACCTTATATTAACTAAACCGCTTCGCTCAATTACTGCCGGTACTGCTACTATTACTATTTCAGGCACTACCGCTTCAGGCACATTCAACTTTAGCGGAACCCTGGTATTTAATGGCAATAACCAGGCTACCCTAACTGTAGGTACTACTGTTTATATTATCAATACTCTTACAGGCACTTACACCAAAAAATAATTAAGCAACATCTATCATCTACCTATAAAACAACAGGCGCCCCTATTTGGGGCGTTTGTTGTTTTATAACCGCTGTAATTTTACTAAACCTTGTAGTTTTACTCATTTACTGTCAAACTATTACGGACGCCGCATTCATTTTATTCATTATTTAAACATGGCAAAATAGTTGCTACTGTAAGTTAAATTTATTTCGAATAAAATTCTCGATTTAAAATGAATGTAGATGCCCAGCTACAGGCCGTAGCTGCTAATGTAAAGAACCGCCGCCGCGAACTACGCATTTCCCAAACGCAGGTGGCCGAAAAATTAAAAATCACGCAAAATGCTTACAGTAAGATAGAAATGGCTAAAACCAAAATGTCGGTTGCAAGGCTTTATGAGATAGCTGATATACTGAAAACCACAGCCCAGGATTTGATGACGGTACACCTGATAACAATACACCCGACCAAAGAAGCAAGCTTGACTTCTTCTGACCGGGTGTTGTATTAAGATCTTAATTTTTATTAGCCAACTTTTGGCTTAGCGGTAAATACACTGGTGTAGTATTTGATGTATGCAATACATAAGAATATATTAAGCACCAACACAGCTATACCCAGCGGAGCCCCTGAAGGCACCAAAATAGTGTGAAACAAGAAAATATTCAAACTAATTGGTAATAACATCAGTAAAAAGAAAGCCGTGTAGCGGTTAATCAATAAGAACAAACCGCTTACAATTTCAATCACTTTCATATATTGAAAGAAATAATGTGAACCCCAAAGTCCGCCTGAAAAGGCTGTAGCCTCTTTGCTCATTGGCGGCTGTGCCATATGTAAAAACGGGAAAAAGAAATTTAAGCCAAATACTAAGAATATCAGCCCCAGCAATACACGGGCTATTAATGCTGCAATTTTCATAACGGTGATTTTATAGTTTAACTAAGTTTTAGATTATAAAGTTTTACAAAAGTAAATGTTTAAACATCTATTTTTATCATTATTCTGTCATTGTTTAAACGCAGTATCAGAATACGTAGAAAATAGATAAAAGTTCGGAGGTAATATATTGGTTCTGTGAAACGAGCTGACTACCAAATAAATTACTTTTTTGAAACATTGCTTATAGCTTTTATTATTACCAAAAAAGTAAATTTGTATTGATGGGCTCGAAAGCTCAATTCATAAACAACAAGCAACATGTCTACAAACATTCAAAAAATAACTTTCGGCGGCGGCTGCTTTTGGTGCACCGAAGCCGTTTTTCAAACCTTGAAAGGCGTTCAGGCAGTAACTTCAGGTTACATGGGAGGTAAAACCAAAAACCCAACTTACGAGCAGATCTGCACCGGTGCAACCGGCCATGCCGAAGTAATTGAAGTTGAATATGATGCCGATGTGCTTAACCTGGACGAGCTGCTGCTGGTCTTTTTCAAAACTCACGACCCAACCACGCTTAACCGCCAGGGCAATGATGTAGGTACCCAATATCGCTCAGTGATATTCTATCATACTCAGGAACAGAAAGAAAAAGCCGAAGCCATGATAAAACGCCTGACTGACGAGCACGTATTTGACCAACCGATTGTTACCGAAATAAGCCCGGTGTCTGAGTTTTACAAAGCTGAAGACTATCACCAGAATTACTTTATGGACAACTCTATGAAACCATACTGTGCTTTTGTGATCCAGCCCAAGCTAAACAAATTTGCTAAAGAGTTTACCGATAAAATCAAGCCTGAATTATTGTAATACGGCTGCCTCGATTTAGAGATTGAATCAAACCCGGCGAATAGTTGTAACTAACTTGTTAAGTTTTTGTTAACCATACTTTTGGTGCGCGGGTTTACGTATTTTTGAAATTCATTCACTCAAACAAATCATGAAACGCAAACTATTATTTGGCTTTGCAGCCTTATTAGCTACCGTATTTACCGCACAGGCACAACTGCCGGGAAAAATGGCGCATACAGCCCAGGTATTGTTACCTAACGGATGGAAACTGAGCCCTACCGGAACCTCATTACCCTTAGGCGATTTACCGCTTAACATTCAACTATCAACGTCAGGAAAAATACTGGCGGTTACCAATAACGGCCAAAGCACACAATCTATCCAGCTTATTGACCCGGTAAATGAAAAACTGATAGACGAGAAAATAGTAGGCAAACTGTGGTACGGTTTGCAATTTAGCCATGACGATAAGCACCTGTATGCATCGGGCGGCAATAACAACTGGATTATTGATTTCGCTATTAAAGACAACAAACTGGTTCCTGCCGATACGATTAAACTGGCGCCGGGAGCTTATCCGAAAAACAAAGTCTGTGCTACAGGTATTGCCGTTAACAAAGCCAATACTTTGTTGTATACCGTTACCAAAGAAGACAACAGTTTATACATTGTTGATCTAAACTCGCGCAAGGTAAAATCGACCGTTAAATTAAAAGCCGAGGCTTATAGCTGCGTATTATCGCCGGACGAAAAAACTTTATACATCTCGGTTTGGAATGGCGGCGAAGTAGTTTGCTATAACACCACAACCGGCGCCATGACCAGCATTAGAGTTGGCAGCCACCCTAATGAGTTATTGCTGAACAAAAAAGGCACCCGCTTATTTGTTGCTAACGCAAATGACAACTCGGTATCTATTATCAATGTCGCCACAAAAAAAGTAAGTGAAGTAGTTTCAACTTCGCTGTACCCTACCCGCCTTACAGGTTCAACCAGCAACGGCTTGGCTTTATCGGCGAACGAAAAAACGCTTTACATCGCCAATGCCGACAACAATTGCTTAGCAGTTTTTGATGTGAGTAAACCGGGCAGCAGCCAAAGTCGCGGTTTTATTCCGGTAGGCTGGTACCCAACCTGTGTCAAAACTTTGGGTAATAAAATATTGGTATCTAATGGCAAAGGCTTTACCTCAATGGCTAACCCTGACGGGCCAATGCCTATTAAACATACTGATAATAGTGGTGTGCACATGGGCGCTACCAACACCAAAGAGCAATATATCGGCGGTTTGTTTAAAGGCACATTGTCGTTCATTAAAACGCCAACGCCCGCACAACTAAAAGCATTTACCAAACAAGTTTATGCTAATACGCCATTTACCAACAAAAAAGAAAAAATGGCACCGGGTATTGCAGGCAATCCAATTCCACGCAGCAAGGCTGACAAATCGCCTATCAAGCACGTGTTTTACATCATCAAAGAAAACCGCACTTACGACCAGGTTTTGGGCGATATGACTAAAGGCAACGGCGATACCTCATTGTGTATATTCGGCAATAAAATTACACCTAACCTGCACGCTATGGCTAATGAATTTGTGCTGGCCGATAACTTTTATGTGGATGCTGAAGTTAGTGCCGACGGCCATAACTGGACCAATGCAGCTTATGCCACCGACTATATCGAAAAAACCTGGCCCACCTATTATAGTGGTCGCGGTGGCGATTATGGCAGCGAGGGTGTTCGTACGGCTGTCGACCCGCGCGATGGCTATATCTGGGATTATTGCAAACGTGCCGGTGTAAGCTACCGCAGCTATGGCGAGTTTGCGGCTTACGGTAAAACCACCATTAAAGCTTTGCAGGGCCACATGTGTGTGCAAACTCCGGGTTTTGATTTAAGTATCACTGACCGTTTCCGCGAAAAAGTCTGGGAACATGATTTTGATTCGCTTTTAAATATTAACCAGGTACCGGCGCTTAGCATTGTCCGCATGGGTAATGACCATACCAGCGGCCAGCGCAAAGGCGCCATTTCAATATTAAGCGCCGTTGCCGATAACGACCAGGGCGTAGGCATGCTGCTGGAGCACTTATCGCACAGCCCGATCTGGAAAGAATCGGTAGTTTTTGTTTTGGAGGATGACGCTCAAAATGGTTCAGACCACGTAGACGCTCACCGCTCGCCGGTTTATGTTGCCGGCCCCTATGTAAAACGCGATGCCGTGGTGCATGGCATGTATTCAACATCGGGCGTATTGCGTACTATTGAGCTCATACTAGGCTTGCCACCAATGAGCCAGTATGATGCTGCAGCCATGCCGTTGTTTGAGTGCTTCACTGCGACACCTAACTTAACACCATATAATTTAAAGCCAGCCCAGGTTGATCTTGAAAAACGCAATATTGCTGTAAATAAAAGCAGCAAAATATCTGAGACCTTTAACCTGGCCAATGAAGATAAGGTGCCTGACTTATTACTAAATGAAGTGATCTGGAAAGGCGTTAAAGGCGAAGATTCAGTAATGCCTGCACCAAGACGCAGCGCCTTTGTGATTCTTGAACAGAAAAAGAAAGACGATGACGATTAAGAAGCTGTAAAACTTACCTCATAAATATTATTAAATCCATTGCCGTTGACTAAAATCAACGGCAATGTTGCTTTTAGTCAAATCTGATTTTTAAAACAGGATGACGATTACCGTGTTAGTAGAGATTATTGAATAGTTGAAGTCCGGGTAATCGTTATTCAAGTTATATTGATAATTTTACGCTGTTTCGATCCCGGTTTTACCGGGATAAAAATCAACCACTAATAACCGTACCAATGACAATTATCGAGAATGATCTTTTTAAAGTAGCTATCCGCAATCAGGGTGGCGAGTTAACATCGTTTTATAACAAAACCACCGGTGTTGAGCACTTATGGCAAGCCGATGCGAATATATGGCCGTGGCACGCGCCAAACCTGTTCCCTATCGTGGGGCAGTTAATCAACAATAAATTATTGGTTGACGGACAAGAATATGAGCTACCACGCCATGGTTTTAATCGTACGTCTGAGTTATTGTTATTGAAGGCCGATGAGCAATCAGCCTGGTTCTCCCTGCCTTACAGCGAAAGAACTTTAAGCAAATACCCGTATAAATTCGACTTCCAGATTCACTACGACCTGCTTGACGACGCTTTGCGCGTGACCTATAAATTGATCAATCTGGACAAAAAACCTATTTATTTTTCAGTTGGCGGTCACCCGGGCTTTAATGTACCGTTTCATAAAGGCGAAAACTATGAGGATTACTATATAGAGTTTGAGGTAGATGAGAAACTGGAAACTCATTTGCTATCGTCCGAAGGTTTATTTAACGGTCAGACTGAAGCGGTAGCTACCGATAAAGGCAAATTGTTCCTGACGCGCGATATGTTTAATAAAGATGCGCTGGTGTTCAAAAACCTGCAATCGCGCGTGGTGACCATTAAGAGCACCAGGCATAATGAGACATTGACTGTTGAGTTCCCGCATTTTAATTACCTGGGAATCTGGGCTAAACCGGGGGCCGACTTTGTTTGCATTGAACCATGGCTGGGCTGCGCCGATAGCGCCGGCAAACATGTAGACATTAGTGAGAAAGAAGCGATACAAAAATTACAAGTTGGCCACGTTTTTGAGGGTGCTTTCTTTATAAGCGCTTAACCCCAAAAATCATGACCACGTCTACCCAACGATTTACTAACCGTGTAGCCAACTATGTAAAATACCGACCGGGTTACCCGGAAGAGGTATTAAATTTTTTAAAAGAAAAAGCCGGTATTACCGCCGGCTCTGTAATTGCCGATGCCGGATCTGGCACCGGCATTTTTACTAAACTGTTGTTGGACGAAGGTTACACGGTTTACGCTATCGAGCCAAATGATGCTATGCGTAAAAGCTCGGTAGAACAATTGCATAATTATAAAAACTTTCATGCTGTAAATGGCACTGCTGAAGATACCACGCTTGAATCGCACGGTATTGACTTGGTGGTGTGTGCACAGGCTTTTCACTGGTTCGATCAAACACTGGCTAAAACAGAGTTTAAGCGGATATTGAAGCCCAAAGGCCAGGTTGCATTGATCTGGAACAATCGGCAAATAGAATATGATGAATTTGCCATTGCTTACGAATTGTTATTACAACAGCAGGGAACCGACTACAGCGAGGTAAATCACCGCAACATTACTGATGTCGATTTTTCTAACTTCTTTAAAAATGGCAAGTATGAGCTGGCAAAATATAACAACGTTCAGGTTTTTGATGAGGATGGATTAATTGGCCGGGCATTTTCATCGTCATACATCCCACCAAAAGAAACTGAAGCCGGGCAAGCATTTCTCGCCGATCTGAAAGCACTGTTTCAGCAATATCAAACCAACAAGGGTACAGTAGACTTTGTGTACCAGACTGAAGTATATTTAGGAAAGGTGTAGCAAAGTTTTTATATTAGGGCAACCGAACCTATTATGAAAAAATACCTTTTACTGATATTGGCCATAGCACAAATAAATGACCTATTTGGCCAGGGAATACATTACCAAAAAACTTTTGCTGAGACGTTAGATTTAGCAAGCAAAAAACATCAGCCTATATTTATTTTTCTCACTGCTAAAAGCCTTCATATACCTGATAGTGTACATGTGTTATTGAACGGTTTTGAATCCAAAAAAGCGGTGTCCTACTACAACGCGAATTTTATCAATTACACTGTTGATCTGTTAGATACGGCCGGTTTAAAAATCAGGAATAAGTTTTCTGCAGATATTTTTCCGGCTTACATTTTTTTAGATAGCAGAGGACAAATTGTTTACAAAGCGGGCGGGATTTACAAATCTGCCGATAAGTATATCGGGTTTGCCAAAACAGCGCTGCAACGTATCAAATCGGGTAATACCATCACCCATTTTGAACAATTGGATAAAGAGGGAAAATTAACAACAGCTGTACAGATCAAAGAGTTTATCAATTTACGAAGGGAAATAAACCTGCCTGATGATCAGATATTATTAGACAGATACGTAGCTAACCTGGCGGTTAAAGATCTTGATGATTATAACACGATATTGTATATTTTACAGGCAGGCCCTATCGCCTATGGTAAAACCTATAACCTGATCTTCGCCAATAGAAAATTGATAGATAGCATATTTAAAAAAGAGCCCCTAGCAACAAGAACGGCAATCAATACACGTATTATAACCAACACCCGTAACCTTGCTATAAAAAATAAAGATGCAGTGATGGCCCAAAGTTCTGCCAACTATGCCAGAGCGACCTGGAATACGGATTATAAAAAAGCCTATAAGACCTATTCAGCCGAAATGCTTATTTATTACAGAGCTGTGAAAGACACGCTCAATTTTTTCAACATGGCTGGCAATTACTATGATCAGTATTATTTAAATATCAGCGCAGACTCAGCCCGGAAATTGTCGGTGTATTCTCCTGAAAGAATCAATTTATCGCAAAAAACATTAGCGCCTGAAAAAGATAACAGCGCTGTAATTTCAAAGCCTAACGGCGTAGTAACTACCAAGCATACCAATGTAGTAGTTACTACACATGTTATAAAAGCATCGCCTTATTTAACGGTCGCCACCGCTTTAAATAATGTGGCGTGGGATTTCTATGTCCTGGGCACCCATAACCGCACTCATTTACTTAAAGCTCTGATGTGGAGCAAGCGGGCCATTGAACTGGATCCGCACTATGCTTTTTATGACACAATGGCTCATATTATGTATCGGTTAAACTTTTTAGATGAAGCCTTTTTTAATCAGCAAAGAGCTATAGATATAGCCATGGCCGCACCTGAAACGCCTCAAACAGAAGTGGCTCATTTAAAAGATGAGTTAAAAAAGATGAAAGATTTGATGCTGTAAAACTTTGCAAGCACTCAGGTGAGAGGTTTATAAAAAAGGTCCAAGCGTTCGCGCTTGGACCAGTAAACTTTACATTTTAAAACAATCCCAACTGTCCGCCATCGTCTATATCGATATCATCCGGGTTGGTGATTTCGAAATCAATCTTTTTTGGCGGTGTTGGTGTTTCTTCTATTTCGTCATCAGCAGCATTTACTTCAGCAGTAGGCGCTTCGTCGATTTCGTTTTTATCTTCAGGGGTGATGATAATTTCAGTATCGGTAACGGCCTCAGGTGTTGGGTCTGGTACGTCTTGCTCGTCATCATGTTCCGTTTCAAGCGTTACACTTTGTACGGCATGTACTGACAGACGATTACCCATGGCTTTCATACCTTTTACATCGATCAGATCAGCCAGATTCAGTTCAACCGTTTCTGGGGTTTTAGCTGCGCCTTTCAACTGGTCGACTTTAACAACCACCTGCGATGCCCCGGAAATTACCACCATTTTAGAACCACTTTCTTCACTGATGATGCTGGTTTGTTTGCCGATAGCGATGTTATCGAACACAAATCGCTTAACCAAATAGTTTTTTGACTTGCCTTCATAGTGTACCATCGAATAGACCTTTTCAGGATTGTATTTCTCGATGATCACCATCTTGTCGTCGAAGTGGTTATTTAGGTCGAAGTTAGTAAGCTCATAAACACCGTTCGAGAACACATTAAGTATACGGTCGTCCCCATCAAACTCGCCCAGGTATTTACCACGGCCGTCCACATTGAGGCGTTTCAATATCTCATCATACCAGATCTTGCGACCGGCCAGTGTAGAAAGCCCCTTACTTTTCAGGATAATTTTTTTAACCGGATATTTGGTAATGATATTCCCCATCGACCCGCGTCCTTTGATGGCCAGTTGTGCAAAGTCCTCATCAAACTGTAGTTTCTTTAATTTTTGATGCGGTTTCAATTGTACGTTGACAATTTCGGCCTCACCATTCGGGTTAGCAGAGAAGTACAGGACTTTTGAGCCTTTGCTGCCCTTGGTCAAGTCGTACTCTTTGTCACGGGTTACGCCGGTTACCGCAAAACGTTTAATGTAGCTGATGCCGCTGGCCCCATCTTTATAAATCATGTTATAAATGGTGCGCTCGTCGTTTTTCTTGAATACCGCAACGTGGATGATCTCCTTACCCACAAACACCTTTTCCTGTACTTTAGTGATGATACACTTGCCATCCTCGCGGAAAACAATGATCTCGTCGATGTCTGAACAATCGCCCACAAATTCATCCTTACGCAAGGCCGTACCAATAAAGCCATCCTCACGATTAACATAAAGTTTCACGTTCGCCAGTGCAACCTGCGAAGCTTCTACCTTATCAAATGTGCGCAGCTCGGTTTTGCGGCCGCGGTCCTTACCATATTTCTCTTTCAGTTTCTCGAACCAATCAATTGTATATTCAGTAAGGTGTTTCAGGTGATGTTTTACGGTTTTGATCTCAGCCTCCAGATTTTTGATCTGTTCATCAGTTTTCTTAACATCAAAACGGGTAATGCTGCTCATGGGCTTATCAATCAGCTTACGATAATCCTCAGGCAATATCTCACGATAAAACTGCGGGAAGAACGGCTCAAACAAACGGTTCAATACCGCTAGCACCTCTTCAAAATTTGATGAGCTTTCATAGTCAGGGTGCTTATACATCCCTTCCTGGATAAATATCTTCAACAACGAGCTAAAGAATATCTTCTCCATCAAATCTTTCAATTTGATCTGCAGCTCTTGCTTCAGCAGCTCGCGGGTATTGTTGGTGCTTTCTACCAACATTTCATTCACGCTGATGAAACGTGGTTTATCATCCTGGATAACGCAGGTATTTGGCGATATAGAAACCTCGCAATCAGTAAAAGCGTAAAGCGCATCAATGGTTACGTCGGGTGATATGCCAGGTGCTAAATGTATAACGATCTCTACATTTTGCGCCGTGTTATCTTCTATCTTTTTGATCTTGATCTTGCCCTTATCGTTTGCCGATATAACACTGTCAATCAAGCTACCGGTAGTAGTGGTAAAAGGTATTTCAGTAATAGCTAAAGTCTTTTTATCGCGCTCCACAATTTTGGCGCGCACACGCACACGGCCACCACGCTGACCTTCATTATAACCCGAGGTATCCGCCAACCCACCGGTAGGAAAGTCAGGCATCAGGTTAGGCATTTCGCCTTTCAGGTAAGCTATCGAGGCATCCAGCAGTTCCACAAAATTGTGCGGTAATATTTTGGTAGCCAAGCCTACGGCAATACCCTCGGCACCCTGAGCTAACAGCAACGGGAACTTAATTGGCAGGGTGATGGGCTCTTTATTACGGCCATCATAACTTGCCTGCCAAACGGTAGTATCCGGATTAAAAACAACCTCCAGTGCGAATTTTGACAAACGGGCTTCAATATAACGGGGAGCTGCTGCGGAGTCGCCGGTTACAGGGTCGCCCCAGTTACCCTGGCAATCTATTAGCAGGTCTTTTTGACCTATCTGCACCATAGCATCGCCGATAGAAGCATCACCATGCGGGTGGTACTTCATGGTATTACCGATCACGTTGGCGGCTTTGTTGTAGCGGCCGTCGTCCATTTCTTTAAGCGAATGGAGGATACGGCGCTGTACAGGCTTTAAACCATCATTAATATGCGGAACAGCACGATCCAGAATTACGTACGATGCGTAGTCCAGGAACCAATTTTCATACAGCCCGTCGAGTGAGGTAACGTTGTGTATTTTTTCGTCTTTATTTTCGGGAATCGTGTTTTCGTTCAGATCTTCACTCATTATTAACAAAAAATTATTTGGATGGGTAAAGATAGGTAAATGCGTACAGCCCCCGATGCGTAAAAGCCCGGATTTTATACACATTCGGCAGGTTTTGCACCATTAAAATTAAGACCCGGCTGTCACGACAGATTAGAAGTCGCGCTCCTTTTTCAACTCGCGTATCATCTCATTGTAGCTCCATTTACGCAGCATGGCGTTTACAGTATTTACAATACGCTTTGCACGGGTTTCATCAGTTTTTGCGCTTTCTATCCATTTGATGAAATAATTACGATGTGACATGGGGAGCGTTTTAAATTGCGCCAATGCTTCGGGGTCAAAGTCAAAGCAATCCTGCAAATCGGCGGGGATATCAACTTTAAAATCGGCGTGCTCTTCGAGCTTAACCGTGATCATTGCCCCGGCTTCTTTATGTATGGCCTTGCGAATCTCCAGTTTTATGGGCATGATGAATGCCCCCTCGCCCATAGGCAGGAGTGCAAAACCGCTGATGGAGTAGCTATCTAAAAAACCTTTTACACGAAATGATTTTTTATTGCCTGGTTTTAATTTACCGGCTACATCGGCCGGAATTTCTATATAACGCCAGCCGGTTTTCTCGCCCATCTCGCCAAACTTCAATATCATGGTTTTGAACTCAATCATGCGGTAAATATCACCTAAAAAAGCTTCGCATAAAAATAACCTCGAATGTTAAATTTTAGTTAAATGTCAAATAAATTAACTTTTGCTTGTAACGTTTGGGCAAGCGCTGCTGTCTTATGGGTATAAAAAATAATTAATAACCTTAAAATACCATATTATGAAAACTCTGAAATCAATCCTGTTAGGATTAACACTGCTTGTAGCAAGCACAGTGGCCAATGCAAAAACCCTTCCTGCCGTTGCTTTAACAAAAAACGACGTTCTGAATAGCTATGTAAATGCTGTAGTTCATGGCAAAGTTGAAGGCATTGAAAACATATTTGATAAGAACCTCAAATTCGTTATGTATCGTAACGACAAGGAATTTAACCTTAACAAAGCCGAATTGCTTGAGTCGCTTAAAGCATCTGAAAATGTGGAGCAAAAATGCACCTATACTACTTCAATTGTGAGCGATAAAGACAGCAAAATGGTGGTAAAGTTAATTATGAAATATGATGGCTATGTACGCACTAATACCATCACTATCTCACAAAAAAATGATGATTTCCAAATCACCAGAATTGAAACCGAGTCTTAAAAATTGAGTCTTAATTTAGTTAGTTTTGTTTATAGTTAATGCCCGCGTGCAAACGGGCATTTTCTTTTTTATGGTGGTTATGAAAGCCTGTCTTCAAAAAACAAAAACGGCAAAAAACTTTCTATACCATTAGCCACCCAAACCGGGCCATCGCTAACAAACAGTATAACTTTTACCGATTGATTTTGCATTTTTTCGCACTCTGCCAATACCTGCAAGCATGAGCCGCATGAGGTTACCGGTTTTTGTAATTCAAACTCATCAGTATGCGCCGTAACGGCCATAGTTTCGATAGGATCAAGAGGGTGATTGGCGCCCCAATAAAACAAAGCCACCCGCTCGGCACATAAGCCTGAAGGATACGCCACATTTTCCTGGTTACTGCCGTGTATAATTTTCCCGCTTTTTAACCGCAAGGCAGCACCTACTCTGAATTTTGAATATGGAGAATGCGAGTTCTTCATCGCATTCACAGCTTCTGCGCACAATTCCTGATCGGCGGCGCCCAACTCGGCAACCGAATTATATTCCTGAAAGGCTATTTTAATTTCGTGATTGATCATTACCTCATCCTGCCCTCTCCCATGGAGAAGGTTCTCTTTAATGTTAATTCCGCACCGCTTTCAAAGCGGGGGTAAACAAGATAAGGAAAATTTCAAGTAAAGGTTTATATATTTTTCAAAAACAAAAACGCCCTCTTGCAAATAATACAAGAAGGCGTTTCGCTATATAGGGGCTAGGGTTAAGCTACCGCTAATTCTTCGCCTTCGGCGATGGTTGGGTTTACACTTTCATCGTCTTTCTCAACGCGCAGGTTTCCGATGATATGCTGTTGCCTTGCCGGGGTATTTTTACCCATAAAGTATTCTAACAGACCCTTAATATTGGCGTCTTTCAAAATCACCGGATCCAGGCGCATGTCCTTACCAATGAACAAACCAAACTCGTCGGGCGATATCTCGCCCAAACCTTTAAAGCGGGTAATCTCAGGTTTTGCACCCAGTTTGGCGATAGCGTTTCTACGTTCTTCATCGCTATAGCAATAAATGGTTTCCTTTTTGTTGCGAACGCGGAACAGTGGGGTCTGCAATATCGAAACGTGGCCAGCCTTTACAATATCCGGAAAAAACTGCAGGAAGAAAGTCATCAGCAACAAGCGGATGTGCATTCCATCCACATCGGCATCGGTAGCTATTACGATGTTGTTATAACGCAGCCCGTCAATGCCGTCCTCAATATTCAGGGCGTGTTGTAATAAGTTAAATTCTTCGTTTTCGTAAACTACTTTTTTGGTCAAACCAAAGCAGTTTAGCGGCTTACCTTTCAGGCTGAATACCGCCTGGGTCATCACATCGCGCGATTTGGTGATCGATCCGCTCGCCGAGTCACCTTCGGTAATGAATAGAGTTGTATCTTGTTTACGCTCGTGGTTATCATCAAAATGCAGTTTGCAGTCGCGCAGTTTACGGTTGTGCAGCGATGCTTTTTTAGCGCGCTCATTCGCCAGCTTTTTGATGCCCGCAATGTCTTTACGCTCGCGTTCTGATTGCATGATACGTTTTAACAACGCATCAGCTGTCGCCGGATTTTTATGCAGGTAGTTATCAAGTTCCTTCTTCACAAAATCGTTCACAAAACCACGAACCGACGGACCGTCCGGACCAATGTTTAATGAACCCAGCTTGGTCTTAGTTTGCGACTCAAACACCGGCTCCTGCACTTTTATGGATATTGCCGATACAATAGATGCACGTATATCAGATGCATCAAACTCTTTCTTATAAAACTCACGGATGGTTTTAACAACCGCCTCGCGCAAAGCCGCCTGGTGGGTACCACCCTGGGTAGTATTCTGTCCGTTTACGAAAGAATAATATTCCTCGCCGTATTGCTGGCCGTGGGTCATAGCCAACTCAATATCATCACCTTTAAGGTGGATGATTGGGTAGCGGATGGTTTCGACATCTGTATTTTTAGTAAGCAGGTCATAAAGGCCCCGCTCTGAGAAATATTTCTGGTTATTGAAGTTGATGGTTAGCCCGGAATTCAGGTAAACATAATTCCAGATCATGTTCTCGACAAACTCGGGGATGAACCGGTAGTGACGGAAAATACTATCGTCTGGTGTAAAATTGATAGCGGTGCCGTTACGTTGGGTAGTATCTTTTTCGGCTTCGTCTCTGGTTAGTTCGCCTTTGGTAAATTCGGCAATTTTAGTACGACCGTCTCGGTATGATTGAACGGTAAATGCTGTCGATAAAGCGTTAACCGCCTTGGTACCTACCCCGTTCAAACCAACCGACTTTTGGAACGCCTTGCTGTCATATTTACCGCCGGTATTTATTTTTGATACGCAATCAATCACCTTTCCAAGCGGAATACCACGGCCATAATCGCGAACGGCAACTTTATGATCGCTGATAGAGATATCAATGGTTTTGCCAGCCCCCATCACAAACTCGTCGATAGAGTTATCGACAATCTCTTTCAGTAATACATAAATACCATCGTCAAATGCCGAGCCATCGCCCAGTTTACCAATATACATACCCGGACGCAGGCGTATGTGTTCTTTCCAGTCTAACGACCGTATACTATCTTCACTATAATTTACCGGTTCTGCCATTTGAATTAAAATATTATCGAAAGGACACAATAAATGCCCTAATCGCAAAAGTAAAGGATAGGTGTACAAGTTTTATTGAAAAACTGTCAACATGTTAACACTGGAAGAGAAACAAGAGGCAAGAGCCAAGAATCAAGATTTAAGAGTTAAGAATAAAAACGGGGTTGTTATAACAATCCTAGAAATTGCGATAAGTAAATCTTGGTTTTTAATTCTTGGCTCTTGATTCTCCTAATCACTGCTCCTTAAACTTGAGGCAAGTACTGGCCAGCTTCATGTTTTTGAAAAAATCCGGGCCTTTTTCGTTGGTAAAGGCTATGGCCATTATGGTACCGCTTCCATTTTTTTGCAGCACGGTGACAAAGGCGTATTTGTAGTGCTTGGTTACTGGCGAGTCGTCAATACTTACCAGGTAAACACAGCCTGCATCAGCATTATATCTGTCAAGAATATAATGCGGCAGTTTTCTTTTTGAAAAAGCTTTTTCTGAAGTGAGCGATTCAATCTGATCGCGCGCGATGCTTAAAAATAGTGAGTCGGAGCTGCTTACTTTAATATTTTTATCGGCCAGTAGTTTCTCATTTTCTTTTTGTGTGTTTACCCTGAACCAAATCTCAAAACCGGCATCAGGCAAAACCATGGCATAATCAAACTGGTAACTATCTGTATTGGGCGCTTTTATTTCTTTAAACCCATCCGGAAAGCTAAATGAAGCATCAATTTGAGTAAGCGAGGCCGTAAAGTTTTTTAATTGCGATGCCGCAGTGCCGGCCGAGCTTCGGTTTGTTTGGGCCGTTACAGGCGCCGCAAGCATCAACAACAAAATAACCAACAAGCAGTTAATTCGGATAGTGATAGTGTTCATGGTAAAAAACTCAAAACGCTTTTCCCGGGCGTTATATTATTCGCACTTAAATATATTAACAAATTCTAATATCAAGTTAATATCAGTTAAGCCAAGCAACAAATAATTATTATAATATTATTATTAATTATTATCCAATTGATATTCTATAATTTTTTTCTGCGGATCAAAAGGCGCAAGTTCATTTAAGCCCATAGCCTGTATGGCCGCATCAATTAATTTAAATTCATTGGTTACATAAGTAATTCCCTGTTTCTGCAAAAAATATCTGCCAGCATTAGTCATGGCACTCAGGGGGATCATGCCTATCAACTCGCTACCGGTAACTTCAATCCCGTAATCGGCAGCTTTAGCACAAACCTCATCAAACACCTTATGGATAGGCGTCGCCAAAATATTGGTTAAATTCATAGATACCTGGGCTTTCCCGTACTCTTCCATATACCAGCCAATGGCTTTTACGTACTTTAACGTACCAGGGATACGTTCTTTTCCATTTTCGTTAATAATTATTTTTCCGGTTTCGCGCACATCCTGAGCTATTTCATTGGCTATATGGGTCGAAGAGGTATTTAGGTTGATATTATAAGCGATCAAAAAATCGCGCGCACCTATCACTGTTGCACCACGCTTAGCATCCATTTCGGCCGGACCAAAATCAGGTTTCCATGCCAGCAGTTTTATTTTTTTGAAAAAGCCTTCGTACTCGCCGGCACGAATAGCCGCGAGGTTGCTGCGTTTCTTATCAGGTTGCGAATCTTCATATAGGTAAACCGGAATCTCCAGTTCCTCACCTACCCGGCGGGCAAGCCTCTCCGCATAAACTATCACTTCGTCTAAAGTAATGTTGCTGACTGGTATAAGCGGACAAACATCTGTAGCGCCCATACGCGGGTGCGTACCTTTTTGTGTGCTCATATCAATCAATTCGCCGGCTATTTTTATAGCACGAAATGCTGCCTCAATCACAGCCTCTGGCTCGCCGGCAAAGGTTACTACGGTACGATTAGCATCGCGCCCTGGATCGACATTTAACAATTTAACACCTGCTACCGATCCAATCTCGCCAGTGATATTTTGGATAATCTCCTGGTCTATACCCTCACTAAAATTGGGCACACACTCTATAATCTGATTCGTCATTTAACTCGCAATTTAGATATTATTTGGAGCGATGAAAGAGAATGTTTATAAATATTCGTGGTATCAGAACATGGCTTTTTTTTAATTATCCCGTAACGAAAACAAAAGCCCAACGTCTTATAGTTGAATTATTTAATTGTTAAAATTCGTTAAGAAATGTTAAATCTCTTGTTCTACTAAAAACTTAGTTATACCTTAGGCCTACTTAATTAAAAACCTTATCTAAATGAAAAACTTCAGCTGGCTCGTGGCGCTTTTTGTGCTTATCAGTTCTGCCACGTATGCACAAAACACCTATAGTATTAGAGGCTCGGCAGTTGATACAGCCGAGAAACGTATGCTGCACAATACCACTATCATGGTACTTAACGCTAAAGATTCCACCTTGCGGAAATTCACCCGCGCTAAGGGCGATGGTTCCTTTAGCATCGATAATCTTGCTGCCGGAAAATTTATCCTGGTGATGTCCTATCCTGGGTATGCTGAATATGCTGAAAACTTTGAGCTAGATGATAAAAACCCGCAGCGTAATTTTGGCAAACTTAGTCTTACGCTAGCCTCCCGCCTGCTGCATGATGTTATTATAAAAGGCGAGGTCAGAGCCATCAAAATAAAAGGCGACACCACCGAGTTTAACGCCAAAGCCTATGTGATACAACCTAATGATAAGGTTGAGGATCTGATCAAGCAGTTTCCTGGTATACAAGTAGACAAAGACGGCAAAATCACCGCCCAAGGCCAAAAGGTAGAGAAAGTTTTATTAGATGGTGAGGAGTTTTTTGGCGATGACCCTACCCTTGTCACCAAAAATATCCGCGCAGATATGGTGGATAAGGTGCAGTTGTACGACAAGAAGAGCGACCAGGCTACCTTTACCGGCGTCGACGATGACAAAGCTGTAAAAACGCTGAACATTAAGTTAAAGGACGGCAAAAAAGCCGGCTATTTCGGCAAGGCAATTGCGGGACTTGGTACAGATAAATATTATTCGGGCCAGCTGATGTACAATAAGTTTCAGAACAAGGAAAAAATATCTGTCTACGGCATCGGCTCAAACAATGGTACTACCGGCCTTAATTGGGACGACGCCCAAAAATATGGCGATGGCGGTAATGTAACCATGATGGATGGCGGCGGTATCAACATTTCTTACGGCAATGATGATCTATACTACAATGGGCGCGGCTTGCCTAAAGCAACAACCGGGGGCGTACATTACGACAACAAATGGAACGCTGACAAATATGCCGTTAACGGGAACTACAAAATTGGCGCATTATCTATCGATGGCAATCAGAGTACTACAACCCAGAATAACCTGCCCGACCGTGTGATCAATAGTAAAAGCAGCAGGATAGATCACAAATCTACCTTGCGCCAAAAGTTAGATGCCAGGATTGAAATTAAACTGGATACAACTACTAACCTCAAGATCACGGCTTCCGGCAGTTATAGAAACAACAAAAGTAACAGCCTCAGTACTGATACCAGCCGGCGCGGAGATAACAGTCTACTTAATTTAAACAATACCAACAATATTATTACCAATGATGACCACAAATTTGACGCAAGCGTATTCTACACCAAAAAATTGAAGAAAAAAGGTCGCACCTTATCAATGTTGATTGGCGGTAACACTGACAACAACCAGGGTACAAGCAACCTCAAATCAAATCTGCAGTCTTTCCAGGATAATGGTACACCAAACTTGCCGCAAGTGACAGATCAGCATAAAACATCTGATAACAAAAGCCAGGTTTTAAATACCACCATCACGTACACCGAACCTATTGTAAAAAGTTTAACTCTTGTGCTCAACTACGGATTCAATATTGATCATGCCAGCTCCAACCAACGCGCTTATAGTCGTGACGCCGGTGGCGACTATAATGTACTGGTTGATTCTTTGAGTAACTTTTTCAAACTTAACCAATTCGCGCACCAGGCCGGAGCTATTTTTAACTATAATAAAGGCAAAACCATCATTAACGTTGGCACCAAAGCTGCCGACGTATCATTCAACCAAATAAACCTTTATACCGGTACCGAACTGAAACGGCAATTTATCAACTGGTTTCCGCAGGCCAGTTATAAATATAAATTTTCGCAGCAAA
>Ga0207647_10000972_pt1 | contig 22175 bp, 18 predicted proteins | sample KBSCornC2_FD_184295 | JGI IMG/M metagenome (GOLD analysis project Ga0207647, IMG submission 184295) | Corn rhizosphere microbial communities from Kellogg Biological Station, Michigan, USA - C2 (SPAdes) (version 2) | ecosystem: Host-associated > Plants > Roots > Rhizosphere ... | reverse complement strand
CACCGCCTATCAGGAATCCAAACTCACCGACGGCACCTCGACCAGCAATGAGGATCGCAACTTCAACCAGTTCGGCGGCGTGGCGCGCGTCAGCTACGACCTGATGCCGGGGGTCAAACCGTTTGCGGAAATCCAGGGCGACAACCGCATCCATGACGTGAAGCTCGACCGCGGCGGCTATGCCCGCGATTCCTCTGGCGGCTATGCCAAGGCGGGCACGTCGTTCGAGTTCACCCGGCTTTTGACCGGCGAGATTTCCGTCGGCTATGCAGCGCGCAACTATGCCGATCCGAGACTTGACCGGCTGCAAGGGCTGTTGGTGGCCTCATCGCTGACCTGGACCGCGACGCCGCTCACCACGGCGAAATTCTATTCCTCGACTTCCATCGATGAAACCACGCTGCCCGGCACCTCGGGTGTGCTGACGCACACCTATACGGTGGAAGTCGATCACGATTTCCGCCGCTGGCTCATCGGCATCGGCAAATTTACCTGGGGTTCGATGGAGTATCAGGGCGACAGCCGCAGCGACAAATTTTATTCGCTCTCCGGCGACGTGATTTACAAGATGACGCGCAATCTCTGGGTCAAGGGCACGCTGCGCCGCGACTGGCTGGATTCGAACATTCCGGGCAATAGCACCGCTTCGACAGTAGTGATGGTTGGGGTGAGATTGCAGAATTGATTACGGCAAGCAGCAGCCTCGATTTACTCCCCCGCCGTGGTCTCGGGCCGCCAGGTCAAAAGCCGGTTTTCAATCAGGGTCAGAACCCATTCGGCGATCAGCGCCACCACCGCGATCACGATCATCGCCGCGAACACACCGTTGGAATCGAACGAGCCTTGCGCGGTGGCGATCAATAGCCCCATGCCTTCGCGGGCGCCGAGGAATTCGCCCACGATCGCTCCGACCAGGGCAAATCCGAAGGAAACATGGAGGCTCGCCAGGATCCACGAGAGTGCGGAGGGGATGACCACCGCGCGCGTCACCTGCCAGTTGCTGGCGCCGAGGATGCGGGCATTGGCGATCAGGTTCTTGTCGGCCTCGCGCACGCCCTGGAAGGCATTGGCAAACACCACGAAGAACACCATCACCACCGCAAGCGCCACCTTGGAAGCCGCACCGAGCCCGAGCGCCACGATGAAGATCGAGCCGAGCACCACGCGGGGAATCGAATTGGCGACCTTGATGTAGATCGAGAACACATCCGACAATAGCTGGTTGCGGCCGAGCGCAATCCCGCAGAGCACGCCGAGCACGGCGCCGATCAGGAATCCTGCGCCGGCCTCGTAGATGGTGACCCAGATCTGTTTCCATAGCGGGCCGATCGAAGTGCCGTTCTGGAACCAGTCGGCGAGTTTCAGCGCAATCGCGCTGGGCTGGCCGAAGAAGAACGGATCGATCAGTCCGAAGCGGACGCCGAGCTCCCAGCCGCCGATCAAGACCACCAGGACCGCCAGTCGCAACGTCATCACCAGGCGGTTATGACGGCGCATCCGCTCCACCATGGTTTCCATACGCGGCTGTGGATGGGAAGCGGAGAGGGTGGTTTCGGCCATGACTATTCCCCGCAGTTAATGTCCGGCTCTGGCGCGCAGCACTTCCTCGCGCAGATCGTCGGAGATGCGGCGCGCAATCTCGATGAAGCCTTCGTCATAGCGCAAGGTCGCGACATCGCGCGGCCGCGGCAGGTCGATGGTGTGCACGGACTTGACCCGGGCAGGGCGCGTGGTCAGCACGGCGACGCGGTCAGCCAGCAAAATCGCCTCATCGAGGTCATGGGTGACGAACAGCACGGCGGATTTGCTCTGGCTCCAGAGCTGCAGCAATTCCTCCTGCATCAATTCGCGGGTCTGAACATCGAGCGCCGAGAACGGTTCGTCCATCAGCAGGACTTTCGGGTGATTGATGAAGGTCTGTGCCAGCGCCACGCGTTTGCGCATGCCGCCCGAGAGCTGGTGCGGGTGATGGTTCTCGAAGCCTTTAAGGCCGACGCGGGCGATCCAGTCACGCGCCTCGGCTTCCGCCTTGTCGCGCGACTGGCCGCGAAACAAGGGGCCCGCCATGACATTGCCGAGGACGTTCCGCCACGGGAATACCGCGTCCTGCTGGAACACGAAGCCAACCCTCGTATCGACACCCTCGACCGGCGCATCGAACAGCGTCACCTCGCCAGCCTGTGGCTTGGCGAGGCCCGCGATCAGTCCGAGCGTCGTCGATTTGCCGCAGCCGGTCGGGCCGACAATGGCGAAGAACTCGCCCGGCGCGATGGTGAGATCAAAATCCTCGAGCGCCGAGAGAATTTCACCAGTCGGCGTCACGAAACGCCGGGCCACATGTTTGAGTTCGACGGCGGTGGGCGAGGTGGCGTCCATGCTCAGGCGCTCCCGATGACAGGGCTTAGTGGGTCGCGTTGGCCTTCACCACGAATTCGGTGGTGTAGGTCTTGGAGAGATCGATCGTCTTGCCCTGTACATTGGCTGAGAAACTGGAAAGCACCTTGAGCACGGATTCCGGTGCGCCCTCGGGCATCATGCCATCGGCCGAATATTGCGCGCGGCCTTCCTTCAGCCCGAGCACATAAAGGTCAAGTTCGCCGGCGTAGTAATCCTTCGGCATCTTGGCGGCGATTTCCTCGGGGCTGTGGGCGTTCATCCATTTCAGCGTCTTGACCAGCGCATTGACCACCTTCTGCGCGGTCTCCTTGTTGGCCTCCATCCAGGCGCGATCCATGTAGAGACAGGCGGCCGGATAGTCCCCGCCGAGGGCGGCGCGGGTGGCCTCGGGGGTGCGCAGATCAATGCCGACCTTGGCGGCGCCACTCTTCAGCGCACGCTGCACGGTGGGCTCGGTGGTCATGCCGGAGACGATCTTGCCCTGCTGCATGGCTGCGAGGAAGGTGTCGCCTGCGCCGACCGGCACGATGGTGTAGTCCTGCGTCTTCAATCCGGCCTTGGCCGCCAGCGCGCGAGTGAGGAAGTCGGTCGCCGAGCCCAGACCGGTGACCCCGAGCGCCTGGCCCTTCCAGTTGGCGGGGTCTTTCAATTTGTCGGCGTCGGCGGCCTTGACCAGGATGGTCTCGCCCGGGGCGACCGAGAACTGCACGACATCGGTGATGAACTTGCCCTTCGATTGCAGGTCGATGGTGTGGTCATAGAAGCCGACCACGCCTTGCACCTCGCGCGCGAGCAGCGCCGTGGCCGCCTGCGAGCCGGAATTGGAGTTGAACAGCTCCACGTCCAGCCCCTGCTCCTTGAAGAAGCCGAGCTGGTCGGCGAGCTTGGCCGGCAGGTAAATCTGCTTGTCGATGCCGCCCACCATGATCTTGATCGCGGTCTGCGCGCTTGCAGTGGTCGCAAGCGAGGCCAGGGTGGCGGCGGTCAGCACGAAAGCGGCAAGCAATCGGCGCATGGCGTTTTCTCCCGTAGCTTTTTCAACGCGGCTTTGAAGCCGCTGATGTGACGTTCGGAAGGCGCCTTGCGGGTTCCCCGCGTGGGGCGAGATCCGGCCCGTTTTCGACTGCCATGAGGCTCCCGGGAGGGGTGCCGTGTCAATTGGGAGATGGGGGGATAGACGCCCGCCAAGCCCGTCTGCCTAGGGGTCATGGCCGGGCAAAAAGCGCGAAGCGCGCCTTCGCACTGGTGTTCCGGCCATCACGGGCTTTTGCCTTTGTTCGAAAGGAAGACGTGGATGCCCGGCACAAGGCCGGGCATGACAGGAAAGACACGCCGTCTCGGAGCTAAATATTCGGCAGAAGCCCCATCTAAAAACGCGTGCCGTCATGGCCGGGTTTATCCCGGCCATCCACGTCTTTATTTCCGCTGCAAAAGCATTGGATGGTCCGACTTTGTTAGCGAATAGCACTTCGCTTTTCGATAGGCCGATATCGGAGGCGACTGGCTAGCGTGGCAGGTCGGTCCGGCCCATGAGGAACTGGTCCATCGCCCGCGCGCAAAGCCGCCCCTCGCGGATCGCCCAGACCACCAGCGACTGTCCACGCCGCATGTCGCCGGCCGAGAACACCTTCGGCAGCGAGGTCTGGTAGTTCGCGGTATTGGCGCGCACATTGCCGCGAGGGTCGAGATCGACGCCAAGCGTCTTGAGCAGGCCCTCATGCACGGGGTGCACGAAGCCCATCGCAAGCAGCACCAGCTCGGCCTCGAGTTCGAATTCAGTGCCGGCGACAGGCTGGAATTTCTCGTCGACCTTGATGCAATGCAGCTTCTTCACCTGGCCGTTCTCGCCGGAGAATTTCTGCGTCAGCACCGCGAATTCACGGCGCGCGCCCTCGGCCTGACTGGAGGAGGTGCGCATCTTCAACGGCCAGTTCGGCCAGGTCACGCCTTTGTTCTCATGCTCGGGCGGTGCCGGCATGATTTCGAGCTGGGTGACTGACAGCGCGCCCTGCCGAAACGAGGTGCCAATGCAGTCAGATCCTGTGTCGCCACCGCCGATCACCACCACATGCTTGCCGCCGGCAAGGATTTCCTCGACGTCGCCAAGCGGCTCGTTGCCGACGCGGCGATTCTGCTGGGGCAGGAAATCCATCGCAAAATGGATGCCCTTGAGCTCGCGGCCGGGAATCGGCAGATCGCGGCCGGCTTCGGCACCGCCGGTCAAGGCCACGGCGTCGTACTGGCCGAGCAACTGCTTCGGATCAAGCGCGCCGGGGGCCGAGCCGCCGACCGGCGAGTGATAATGGAAGGTGACGCCCTCGGCCTCCATCTGCGCCAGACGGCGGTCGATGACGTGCTTTTCCATCTTGAAGTCGGGAATGCCGTAACGCAGCAGGCCGCCGGCCTTGGCGTATTTCTCATAGACGTGCACATCGTGGCCGGCGCGGGCGAGCTGCTGAGCGCAGGCAAGGCCGGCGGGACCGGAGCCGATGACGGCGAGCTTCTTGCCGGTCTTATGAGTGGCGACTTCCGGCTTCAGCCAGCCCTTCTCCCAGGCGCGGTCGACGATGGCGCATTCGATGGTCTTGATGGTCACCGGATTGTCGTCGATGTTGAGCGTACAGGACGCCTCGCAAGGCGCGGGGCAGATGCGGCCGGTGAATTCGGGGAAATTGTTGGTGGAGTGCAGGTTGCGCGAGGCCTCTTCCCAGTTGTTCTGGTACACGAGGTCGTTGAAATCGGGGATCTGGTTGTTGACCGGACAGCCAGGCGTGCCGGGCGCCACCGAACCGGTGCCGTGGCAATAGGGAATGCCGCAATTCATGCAGCGCGCCGCCTGGTCGCGCGTTTCCTTCTCGCTCAAGGGAACGACGAATTCCTGATAATTCTTGATGCGGTCTTCCACCGGCGCGTATTTGCGGTCGTGCCGGTCGATCTCCAGAAAACCCGTAATCTTGCCCATTGAAGCTAGTGCCCCTGCAAACCTACTTCCATCGTTCCGGGATGGTCGAAGGACCAGACCCGGAATCTCGATCTCATGTTGCGAGATTCCGGGTCTCGCTTCGCTCGTCCCGGAATGCCGCTGAATAATCTTACGCCCCGATCGCGATTTTAGGCTCTGCGTCGGCGTTGGCTTTCATTTCCTTCAGCGCGCGGCGGTATTCCACCGGCATCACCTTGCGGAATTTCGGCAGCCAGGCCTTCCAGTTCGTCAGAATCTCGGCCGCGCGTTTTGATCCCGTCAGCTTGGCGTGGCGGGTGATCAGGACATGCAGCCGCTCGAGGTCGGATTCCAGGAGGTTGGCGAACACGTCAACACGGCCATGGGCCTCCAGATCACCGGTGTGGTGATAGGTGGTGGCGTTGATCATTTCCTCCGACAGCACCGGTTCGAGTTCGACCATCGCAAGGTTGCAGAGCTTGTCGAAATCGCCGCTCTCGTCCAGCACATAGGCAATGCCGCCGGACATGCCGGCCGCGAAATTGCGCCCCGTCTTGCCAAGGACCACGACGATGCCGCCCGTCATGTATTCGCAGCAATGGTCGCCCGCACCTTCCACCACCGCAACCGCGCCGGAATTGCGCACGGCGAAGCGCTCGCCGGCGATGCCGCGGAAATAGCATTCGCCCTCGGTGGCGCCATACATCACGGTGTTGCCGACGATGATGGATTCCTCCGGCACGATGCCGGAATTCTGCGGCGGCCGGACGATGATGCGGCCGCCCGATAGGCCCTTGCCGACATAGTCATTGCCTTCGCCTTCAAGGTCGAAGGTGATGCCATGCGCAAGCCAGGCGCCGAACGCCTGACCTGCCGTGCCCTTAAAGTTCACCTGGATGGTGTCGTGGGGCAGGCCGGCCTGGCCATAGATCTTGGCGACCGAGCCCGACAGCATCGCGCCGGCACTGCGGTCGGTATTGTGGATCTCGGCCTCAAACTTGACCGGGGCGCCGCGGCTGAGGGCGGCTTGCGACTGCTCGATCAGCTTGCGGTCGAGCACTGCTTCCAGATGATGGTTCTGCGCTTCCGAATGATAGATCTTCTGGCCGGGGAGTTCGGGCTGGCGCACGAACAGTTTCGAGAAGTCGAGACCCTTGGCCTTCCAGTGCGCCACCAGCGTCGACTGGTCGAGCATCTGGGTCTGGCCCACCATCTCGTTGAAGGTGCGGTAGCCGAGCGAGGCCATGATCTCGCGCACTTCCTCGGCGACGAAGAAGAAGTAGTTGATGACGTGTTCGGGCTGGCCGGTGAAGCGCTTGCGCAAGACCGGATCCTGCGTCGCCACCCCGACCGGGCAGGTGTTGAGGTGGCACTTGCGCATCATGATGCAGCCGGCCGCGATCAGGGGCGCGGTCGCAAAGCCGAATTCGTCGGCGCCGAGCAGCGCGCCAACCACCACGTCGCGTCCGGTGCGGAAGCCGCCGTCGACCTGAACCACGATACGGCTGCGCAGCCGTTCGCGCACCAGCGTCTGGTGGGTTTCGGCAAGGCCGATCTCCCAGGGGCTGCCGGCGTGCTTGATCGAGGTCAGCGGAGAGGCACCGGTGCCGCCTTCGAAACCGGCGATGGTGACGTGATCGGCGCGGGCTTTGGCCACACCCGCGGCCACGGTACCGACGCCGATTTCGGAGACCAGCTTGACCGAGACCTGGCTGTCCGGATTGACGTTCTTCAGGTCATAGATGAGCTGGGCGAGGTCCTCGATCGAATAGATGTCGTGATGCGGCGGGGGCGAGATCAGACCGACGCCGGGCGTCGAGTGACGCACCCGCGCGATGGTGGCATCCACCTTGTGGCCGGGCAACTGTCCGCCCTCGCCGGGCTTTGCGCCCTGCGCCATCTTGATCTGCATCATGTCGGAGTTGACGAGATATTCCGTCGTCACGCCGAACCGGCCCGAGGCGACTTGCTTGATCGCCGAGCGCATGGAATCGCCATTGGGCAGCGGCTTGAAGCGGTCGGCTTCCTCGCCGCCCTCGCCAGTATTGGACTTGCCGCCGATCCGGTTCATGGCGATCGCAAGCGTGGTGTGGGCCTCGCGCGAGATTGAGCCGAACGACATCGCGCCGGTGGCAAAGCGCTTGACGATCTCGCTGGCCGGCTCGACTTCATCGAGCGGCACCGGCTTGCGCTTCTCGTCCTCGGCGGATTTGATCTTGAACAGGCCGCGCAGCGTCAACAGCCGCTCCGACTGCTCGTTGAGGAGCTTGGCGAAGGCCCGATAGCGCTCCTGCGAATTCCCGCGCACCGCGTGCTGCAGGGTGGAGACCGATTCCGCGGTCCATGCATGATCCTCGCCGCGCGTGCGGTAGGCATATTCGCCGCCGACGTCGAGCGCGTTCTTGTAGTGGAGCGCCTCGCCGAACGCGTCCCAATGACGACGTACGGTTTCTTCGGCGATCTCGCTGAGCCCGACGCCTTCGATGCGGGTATGGGTGCCGACGAAATATTTCGCGACGAAATCTTCCTTCAGGCCGACCGCGTCGAAAATCTGCGCGCCGCAATAGGATTGATAGGTCGAGATGCCCATCTTGGACATCACCTTCAGAAGGCCCTTGCCGATCGACTTGATGTAGCGCTTGACGATCTCATAGTCGTCAAGCGAGCCGGGCAGGCGGTCCTTCATCGAGATGATGGTCTCGAACGCCAGATAGGGGTTGATGGCCTCGGCGCCGTAGCCGGCGAGGCAGGCAAAGTGGTGCACTTCGCGCGGTTCGCCGGATTCGATCACCAGGCCGACGGAGGTGCGCAAGCCCGTGCGGATCAGGTGATGATGCACGGCGGCGCAGGCGAGCAGCGACGGAATCGGGATCCGGTCAGACCCCACCATGCGGTCGGACAAGATGATGATGTTGACGCCCTCGCGCACGGCGGCTTCCGCCCGCGCGCAAAGCTCGTCCAGCACCTGCTCCATGCCTGCGGCGCCGAGCCCGGCATGGAAGGTGGTGTCGAGCGTGCGCGACTTGAAATGCGAATCGGCGATCTCCGAAATTGACCGGATCTTCTCCAGGTCGGCATCGGTGAGGATCGGCTGACGGACTTCGAGCCGCTTGTTGGCGGCAATTCCTTCGAGATCAAACAGGTTCGGCCGCGGTCCGATGATGGAAACGAGGCTCATCACCAGTTCTTCGCGGATCGGATCGATCGGCGGGTTGGTCACCTGCGCGAAGTTCTGCTTGAAATAGGTGAAGAGCTGCTTGGGCTTGTCTGAGAGCGCGGAGATCGGCGCGTCATTGCCCATCGAACCATTGGCTTCCTCGCCGGTCGATGCCATCGGCGTCAGCAGGATGCCAACATCCTCCTGGCTGTAGCCAAACGCCTGCTGCCGATCGAGCAGCGGCAGGTTGGAGCGAGCACTTCTGGTTCGCGCCTCCGGCAGTTCCTCCAGCACGATCTGGGTATCGCGGAGCCATTGCTGGTAAGGGTGACTGTTGGCCAGCTGCGCCTTGATTTCGTCGTCGGGAATGAGGCGGCCTTCTTCGAGATCGACCAACAGCATCTTGCCTGGCTGCAGGCGCCATTTGGTGACGATCTGGTCTTCCGGAATCTTCAGGACACCCATCTCGGAGGCCATGAGGATACGATCGTCACGGGTCACGAGATAGCGCGCTGGGCGCAGGCCGTTGCGGTCGAGCGTGGCGCCGATCTGGCGGCCGTCGGTGAAGGCGATCGCGGCCGGACCATCCCACGGCTCCATGATCGCGGCATGATATTCGTAGAACGCGCGGCGCTGCTCATCCATCAAGGGATTGCCGGCCCAGGCTTCCGGAATCATCATCATCACGGCATGGGGCAGCGAGTGGCCGCCCTGTACGAGAAATTCCAGCGCGTTGTCGAAACAGGCGGTATCGCTCTGGCCCTCATAGGAGATCGGCCACAGCCGGCTGATGTCCTTGCCGTATAGTTCCGAATGCACGGATGCCTGCCGCGCCGCCATCCAGTTGACGTTGCCGCGCAGCGTGTTGATCTCGCCATTATGGGCGATCATGCGATAGGGATGCGCCAGCGACCAGGCCGGGAAGGTATTGGTGGAGAACCGCTGATGCACCAGCGCCAGCGCGCTTTCGAAATCCTTCTCGTGCAAGTCGGGATAATAGCTGCCGAGTTGGTCGGCGAGGAACATGCCCTTGTAAACGATGGTCCGGCACGACAGCGACACCGGATAATAGCCGGCGAGCCGGCGGTCGCGGCGCTGATAGATCGCCTGCGAGATCGACTTGCGCAGGATATAGAGCCGACGCTCGAACTCGTCCTCGCTCTTGATGCGGGTGCCACGTCCAATGAACACCTGCATATGGTCGGGTTCGGTCGGCTTGACGGTCTCGCCGAGCGAGGCGTTGTCGGTCGGCACCTCACGCCAGCCGAGCAGCGTCAACTGCTCCTCCTTGATCTGGTCGGCGATGATGCTCTGGATGACCTTACGCCACGAAACATCGCGCGGCATGAACAGCGCGCCCACCGCGTAGGCGCCGGGCTCGGGCAGCTTGAATCCCAGCTCGGAGGCCTTTCGGGCGAAGAAGGCGTGCGGGATCTGAACCAGGATGCCAGCGCCGTCACCGGCGCGCGGGTCGGCGCCCACTGCGCCGCGATGTTCGAGATTGCAGAGAATGTTGAGCGCGTCCTCGACGATCTGATGCGACTTGCGGCCCTTGATGTTGGCGATAAAGCCGACGCCGCACGAATCCTTCTCCAGGCTCGGATCGTAGAGCCCGTGGGCCTCGGGCCGCCAATTGTGTTCGCGCGGCTCCAGGGGCGATGTTTCAAGCGAGGTCATGGTCGGTTTCGAGGCCGGAGCCACCGACAGCGCATTCCCGCCGATATTGTCGCGCTCGAACTCCGACCCACTCATCTGACGTCCCCTCAAGAAGGCGAAAGCCTCATCGTCATCGGCGCACCCGAGACGTTCGCGGCACCCACCGGGCCACCGCTCGATCTCCGCGAGCCGCAATTTCAGAATTCAGGCCCGGGTATCCGACGTCCCCGCGGGGCACCTTGCCTGCTAACTCTGGCGCCTTGAGACGCCAGTCTTCACGCTGCAATCCCCATGCCGGGACTGTCATCGCGATTGAGACAGTGATGCTGTCCTAAATCTGACAATGCCAAATTTTTTTCTACCACACAAGCGAATGCGAGTCCGCGCCGGGAAGCGCTCCGCACCCGGTCCTTGCGACAAAGGCGCCGCGATCCCGTCAAAGGGCTGCCGGATTCGCTGACGAGCTTAGGTGAGGCGCCCCGACCCCGAAATAGGCCCCGGATGAGAGGCGTTCCCGGCAAAGGGCTGACAGAGGAGCGATGGCGTGATGAGGTTTTTGACGGGCTGTTTCCTATCGGCCGGACTGGTTCTGGCGGTGTCCGGCGCCCAGGCGCAGGTCGTGGTCGGCGGTCCTACCGCCGCTCCTCGCGGGGCACTGGTGTCCGATTTCGACGGTCCCGATGTCCTGGTGGTTCCCCCGGCACGGGAAGCCGAGCCGGCCCTGATACCTCCCGGCGAGGTCTACGCGATCCTGCGGGAGAATGGGTTCTCACCCGTCGGAGGGCTAAGGCAGCGGGGGCCGGTCTACGTGATCTCCGTCATCGATCCGGGCGGCTATGGCGGTCGCCTGGTGATCGACGCCCGCGACGGACACATCGTCCGCTTCATACCGGTGGAGCGGATGGGCTATTTGGATGAACCCCGCGGTTATGGCCCGTTCGCGGCCTTCCCAGGAATCCGCTTCCATCGGGGCGTCCCGCGACCTCCGGGCCTGGTGCCGCATGTCGCAAGCCGCAGCCGGGCGGTTCCCCAGCCCAAGGCGGCGCCAGCCGAGGCGAAGGCGGCCTCCGTGAGGCCGGAGCCTTTGAAGGCTGAGGCGACCAAGGTCGAACCTTCCAGGGTTGAAATAAGCGCGGCGCCAGCCAGCTCGCCCGAGAACAAAGCGGCCTCGACGACAATGGCCTCCTCGGCCGCGACGGCCTCGGCGACCCCGCCTGCGGCTGAAGCCAAGCCGGTTCCGCCTCCGGTCCAACTCCGGCCAACCCAGGATATGCCGGCCGTGCAGACGCTGGAGTGATCCGATCGGCGAGGCGATCACAAAAAAATGCCCCGGGGGTCACCCGGGGCATTTTACCTATTCGACCTTGTTCGGTTCGATCGCCCGAGCCTGAATCCTCAGGCCGCCTTGGAAGTTGACCCATCGGTGACGGCAGGAGCTTCTCCGGTCGAGATCGGAATGTTGCGGGGCTTCTTGGCCTCCGGAATCTCGCGCACGAGATCGACGTGAAGCAGCCCGTTCTCGAGCGAGGCGTTCTTTACCTGCACGAAATCGGCAAGCTGGAACACGCGTTCAAAGGCCCGCGCGGCAATGCCGCGATAGAGCACGGCGGATTTCTCCGAGCTGTTTTCATTCGCCGACTTTTCGCCCTTGATCGTCAGCGTGTTTTCCTTGGCGACGATCGAGAGTTCGCCTTGGGAGAAGCCGGAAACGGCTACGCTGATGCGATAGGCGTTATCACCGGTACGTTCGATGTTGTAGGGCGGATAACCAGGACTGCCGTCGGAGGCTGCCTGATCGAGCAGCGAAAAGAAGCGGTCGAAGCCGACGGTGGAACGATAAAACGGGGTCAGATCAAAGCTACGCATAGGATAGTCCTCCATTGAGCGACTGTGGCGTTAACCCGCCCGCCAATCGGGCCGGGCTTTTGGATGTGCAGCCTTCAGCGTCTCCGAATTTCGAAACGCTGGTAGCGGCCTGCACGAAAATGATATGGGAGGGAACTGACGGCGTTCAAGAGGGCCTTCAGCGCTCCTTTTGCCGTTCAAGCCGTTATTTTGTCGGCCCTTTTTTCACCGGTTCCCCATGACCCTTGTCTCGATTCCCGCCAATCCGGCTCCGGAAAATGTCGTTGTCGGCACCATCAAGACGCCGGACGGCGCGGAGCTACGGTTTGCGCGCTGGGCCCCGCCGGTGGGACGAAGGGGAACGGTGTGCGTCTTCACCGGGCGCGGCGAACAGATCGAAAAATATTTCGAGACCGTCCGCGACCTGCGCGATCGTGGGTTTGCGGTGGCGATGATCGATTGGCGCGGCCAGGGCCATTCGGCACGTCGTCTGCGCGATCCGCGCAAGGGCTATGTCCGCCGTTTTTCCGATTATGAAGTGGACGTGGAAACCTTCGTGCAGCAGGTGGTGTTACCGGATTGTCCGCCGCCATTTTTTGCGCTGGCGCATTCGATGGGTGGCGCGGTGATGTTGCGTATCGCCCATTCCGGAAAACGGTGGTTTGACCGCATCGTGCTCTCGGCGCCGATGATCGATCTGCCGGGGCGGCGCACATCCTTTCCGGTCCGCACGCTGCTGCGGACGTTGAGACTAATGGGGCAGGGCGCCCGTTACGTGCCCGGCGGCAACGATGAACTCGTCAACACCGCGCCCTTCGTCAACAATCCCTTGACCAGCGATCCCGTGCGCTACGCCCGCAACGCTGCGATTTTGGCCGAAGACCCGACGCTCGGCATCGCCTCGCCCACGGTGGCCTGGGCCGACACCGCGTTCTCGGCGATGCATGGTTTCCGCGCGCTCGATTATCCTTCGCAAATACGTCAGCCGCTTCTGATGATCGCGGCCAGCAACGACACCATTGTTTCGACCGCGGCGATTGAGGAATTCGCCTATCATCTGCGCGCCGGTTCGCATCTGGTGATCGCCGGCGCCAAGCACGAGATCCTGCAGGAGCAGGATCGCTACCGGGCGCAATTCTGGGCCGCGTTCGACGCCTTTATCCCGGGGACGCCGCTGTTCCAATAGGCCCGGCCGCACCGATCAGGAGCCCTCGCCGATAAAGGCCGTGCTGGCTGCGAGGTAGATTCCAAGCACGATGAGAGCAATCAAGAACCAGCGCCGAAAGCTTTCCGGCTCAAGGCGGGTGCGGACCCACTGGCCAATAAACATACCGACGAAAGCGGCCACCAAAGCGATCGTTCCTTGCCAGGCGGTGGTGGCATTGAACAGGCCGCTGCGGGTGAGCGTGAAAGCCAGACCGAGCGTTGCTGTGGTGAAGAAGACCCCAAGCGCCTGGACCAGTTCATCCTTCTCCATGCCGATTGCCTGCATGAAGGGCATGGAAGGGATCACCTGCACACCGGTTGCTGCTGAGATCGCCCCGGTGATGAGGCCGATCATCGCCCCGATCCATTTTTCATGGGCTGCCGCGATACGCATCTTGAATTGGCTGAGGCCCAGCATCGCATAGCCGACGAGCAACAATCCGAGCACGATGGTGCCGTAGCGGGCATAAGGACCAGTCATCATTCCGGCGTTCAGGCGAATCCCGACCAGCGTGCCCAGCATCAAGGGCCATAGCCGTCGCAGGATGCCGCGCAAATAGCCGCCGGCAAACGTCTGCCAGATGTTGGTGATGATGGCCGGCAGGATCACGATCGGCAGCGCCTGCGCCGGGGGCATCGCAACCGCCAGCACTCCCATCGAAACCGTCGGCAGGCCAAGGCCGATCACGCCCTTGATGAAACCGGCGAGCAGGAAAGTAGCGACGATGGCGGACAAGAATGGGTCGAACATGGGAGACATTTGACCGATCGGATCGGACAGCACAATCTGGAGATTCCGGAGTAAGCCTTCGGGTTTGCCGAAGCCTTCGCCCGCGGACGGGGACACCACGCAGATGCGGTTTGATCTGGTCGATCTCGAAGTTTTCGTTGCGGTGGCCGAGAGCCGCAGCATCACCGGCGGCGCGCTTCGCTCGAATCTCGCCCTGGCCTCCGCCAGCGAGCGGATCAAGAATCTCGAAGCGACTCTGGGCCTTGCACTGTTGTGGCGCGGTCGACGCGGCGTCGAGCTGACTGCGGCAGGAGAAAGCCTGCTGGACCATGCCCGGATCGTTCTAAACGACGTTGCAGCCCTCCGCGGCGATCTGGCCGGTCTATCGCGCGGCCTGAAGGCCACAATTCGCCTGCTCGCCAATACGTCCGGATTATCCGAACATCTACCGAAGCTACTCGCGGAATTCCTATCGACGCACCCGCATATCAGCCTCGATGTCGAGGAGCGCGAGAGCAGCGATATCGCCCGCTCGATCGCTAGCGGCGCGGCGGATCTGGGATTGGCAGCCGAACATGCGCTACCGGAGGGGCTGGAGCGCATCACATTCAATGAAGATCGTCTGGTTTTGATCGTGTCTCGACAGGATGTGTTGGCGAAGCGGCGCCAAGTCAGCTTCCGCGACGTCGTCGAGCGTGATTTTGTCGGGCTGGTCGCGGGCAGCGCGCTCCACGGTCATATCGCGGGGCACGCCGCAAGACTTGGCGCGCGGCTCAAATTTCGCGCGCGACTCAACAATTTTGAAGCGATCGGCCATCTCGTTTCCGCCGGTATCGGCATCGCCGTGATGCCCGAAGCTGCAGCCCGGCGCTGCGTTAAGACCATGCCTGTGGCGATTGTGCGGATCGCCGAGAGTTGGGCCGAGCGCAGACTCGTCATCTGTGCGCGCAGCTTTAAAACTCTGCCAAAGCCCGCTCGGCAGCTGGCGCAATATCTGCGGCGACCTGAATAGATTTCCGGCCCCGGATCAGCCATTGAGCAGTTTGAGTGCCGCCTCGTGAACGCGCGGATCACCGGCTGCAATGATCCGGCCGCCGTTCTGGGCGGGCGCTCCTTCCCAGGTGGTGATCACCCCACCGGCGCCCGCGACGATCGGAATCAAGGCGGCGATGTCATAAGGCTTCAACTCGGTCTCGATTACCAGATCGAGATGTCCTGCGGCCAGCATGCAATAGGAATAACAATCGCCCCCGTAACGCGAAAGCCGCGCGGCCCGTTCAACCCGGCCGAACCGTTCCCGGTCCGCCTCATTCATCAGAAGCGGGCTGGTCGTGAACAGGATGGCCTCTCCGAGCGATGCGCAGCGACGCACCGCGAGACGGCGCTCGCCATGCGGTCCGACGTAGATCGCCGAGCCGCCGTCGCCGGAAAATCGTTCGCCGATAAAGGGCTGGTGCATCATGCCGAAAACCGGCGTGCCTTGATGCAATAGCGCAATCAGGGTACCCCACACCGGGAATCCGGCGATGAATGATTTTGTGCCGTCGATCGGGTCCAGGACCCAGACATATTCGGCGTCCTCACCTTCGCTGCCGAACTCCTCGCCAACGATCCCATGGCGGGGAAAGTCCGCCTTGATCAACCGCCGCATCACGGCTTCGGCCGCGCGATCGGCCTCGGTGACCGGATCGAAATGGTGGGTCGGACCCTTGTTCTCGATACCGATCGAGGTGCGAAAAAATGGCAGAATGGTTTCGCCGGAGACGGTCGCCAGACGACCAATGAAGGCGGTGAAATCGATAACCGTCACGGCAACTCCTGATCGGGTCTTAAAGAGCAATCGATGCATGATAGCGCTTAACCCGGCCGCATGCGGATCGAATAGGTTCATGAAGCCTCGTCCACAAACCTCGCGCGACTGCGTTACGACCGGCGCAATGAACCTGATTCTCGCGGATTGACCGGGCGGGCCTCCGGACGTGGCCACTGACGAAAAGGTGATTGTCCTTTCCGAAGAGGATTTTAAGACGGCCCCTCACGATAGGTCGAGCAAAACATTGAAAACATGAAGGAATTTTCCGGTTGTCAACAGTCGAGCCTGGACGTGCATTTTTCGCAGGAAATCAGCTCAAAAGTCTCTTGCGTTTTGTGCGGCGCGGCCGCATATTGTTGCGGTGCGATAACGCCTCGCGTTATCGCTGCCCTCCTTGGGCGTTTCCTCCCTAGACTTGGGCCGCTTGTTTTCACGAGCGGCCCTTTTTTCTTGTCCAGACCTGTTCCTTGTCCCGGCTCGGCTGCTCCGGCCCTCGGTTCCGGAAACCCCAGCCTCTACTCGGCTGCAGCCTGGAAAGGCCCCAGATCACCTAAGGGTATATCCGCCAAGGCATGGGCCAGGGTCGCGAAGTCGCCGGTAATCCGGTGAAATTCCGGTCTGCGTACCCGGCTGCGCTCCTCCATGTAAATGGCCCGGTTGAGCTCCAGTTGAATGACATGCAGGCCGCTGGCGGGATTGCCGTAATGCTCGGTGATGAATCCACCGGCATAAGGCTTGTTGCGGCCGGTCGAATAACCCCGGCGGGTCATCGTCTCCTCGATGATGTCCGGCAGCAAGGCCGCGCAGCTCGTGCCATAGCGGTCGCCGATCACCACATCCGGGCGCTTGGGTTCGTCCCGCGAGATTCCAACGGAAGGCATGGAATGGCAGTCCACCACCACCACGGTGCCGAACATCTGATGTGCCCTGTTGATCAAGCGCCGTAACGCCCGGTGATAAGGCTTGTAGAGCGTTTCGATGCGCATCAACGCATCGTCGACCGGAAGTCGCTCGCGATAGATTTCCTGACCGTCGCCGACCACGCGGGGAATGGTGCCGAGCCCTCCAGCGACGCGCATCGATCGCGTGTTGGCAAAGCTCGGCAAGCGGCCGTTGAACATGCGCGGATCGAGTTCATAGGGCTCACGGTTGACGTCGACATAAGCGCGCGGAAAGTTGACGCGCACGACCGGAAAGCCGTGATCGCTCAAAGGGCCGATCAGCTCGTCCATAAACGAATCTTCCGACCGGCGCAGTGTCGCAAGGTCGATCCGGGCGGAACGAAGAAATTCCGCAGGGTAGATCGCGCCGGAATGCGGGGAATTGAAAATAATGGGCGCACGCCAGATGGCGGGTTCGACGATCTCGAACGGGGGGGACAATTCGCCGTCAGACATTTCTTCGGCAAACGGGGGCATGGGAGCCATTCCTCAAATCCGCCTCTCGCGGATAAGCCAGCTTCAGAAGGCCCGGCCGCCGCCGAAATGAAGTCGCGGCCGTCATTCTCGGTAATTGCGGCCGTCCTGCCAAGTCAAAAGATTTTTCATTCGGCGGGAACGTACAGAGCTCTGCAAGCCAGTCACCGATTGATTCCGGCGGTTTTCCGGTCCACAAATTGGCGGCCTAACTGGCCAACCAGGTGCCGCGCCTTCACCCGAAATTTACCCTCAATCGGGTTAAGTGTGCGGATTGATCCTCCGACGGGCTTCGACAATCAACGCCATGGCTAAAATCCTCCTCGCCGAAGACGACAACGACATGCGCCGATTTCTGGTGAAGGCGCTTGAAAACGCCGGATTCAAGGTTTCTTCGCATGACAACGGATTATCGGCCTATCAGCGGCTGCGCGAGGAGCCGTTCGAGGTGCTGCTGACCGATATCGTGATGCCCGAGATGGACGGCATCGAATTGGCGCGCCGGGCCTCCGAACTGGACCCCGACATCAAGATCATGTTCATCACCGGGTTCGCCGCGGTCGCCCTCAATTCGGACTCGGAAGCACCGAAAAATGCCAAGGTGCTGTCCAAGCCGGTTCACCTGCGCGAGCTGGTTAGCGAAGTGAACAAGATGCTGGCCGCCTGAATGGGCCTTGGCGGGCGGCAGGCGCCAGATGGGTTCTTGCCTGCCTGCTTTGGAGCCGATATAGGGACGCCACCCTACAAACACGGTTCGGGCGCGTAGCTCAGCGGGAGAGCACTACGTTGACATCGTAGGGGTCACAGGTTCGATCCCTGTCGCGCCCACCATCCCCCCTTTGGGACGCTGCAATCTAAAAATCCCTCAGTTGGAAGGTGGCTTCCGGGTGCCGAGCAGCCGAGCCGGTTTGGATGCCCTCAACGGGCTTTGACGCCGCCTGGCGCCTCTTTCAAAAGACAATGGAACCCGACCCGCCTCGGCTGATTGTCTTTGAAAAGGACAATCCGGGAGGCCCTTATGACGGCGCACTGGCGAAACCAAGCAGACCGAATCGACGTGATGCGGGCGACCGGCGACGAGGGAGCCGCCTATGCCGCGGGCTGGACCCTCAGCGGCCTGGCGACGCTCGTGACGATCCTCGCCGTGTGGATGTTTGCGCTCTAGCGAAGGTGAGCGATTCTCCGAACCGCCCCTCGCTCACCGCGCGCTTGTCACAGCACTGGGTTCACCCGCGAAAACCCCAAACGGCCGCGGCGCTTCGCATAGTTGAGCAATGGGAGCTGTGCTGCGTTGCATCAAATGCGCGTTAAAGTCAACGACGGAGGCTCGCCATGAAAGTCAAAGAAGTGATGCATAAAGGTGTCGACTGGGCCAGCCCGAACACCCCTTTAACCGAACTCGCGAAATTGATGCGGGAGCATGACATCGGGTGCATTCCGATCGGGGAGGACGACCGACTGATCGGGATGGTGACAGACCGCGACATCGTCTGCAAAGGCCTTGCGAGCAACCACTTCGATGCCGGTCGCGCAAAGGCGCGCGATGTGATGACGGAAGGAATTCACTGCTGCCGGGAGGACGATGACCTCGTCAAGGCGATGCGGCACATGGAGAAGCTGAAGCTCCGTCGACTGCCGGTGATCAATAAGAATAAACGGATGGTTGGCATCATTAGTCTGGGCGATATTGGTCATTCTGCATCCGGTGATTTGCTTTCTGAGTGCGTCAAGAGCGTATCGGCCCATCACTGAAACACGGCCGATGCTTGCGTAAGCCGTCGCTGACATCGGGCTCTGATCCTCGGTTTTGGGGGTGGTTGTGGAGGCAATTTATGGCAACAGGTTTTGGTTCTTCAGACGTCCCGCAAACGAAACATAGCCTCATCGCTAGCGACAGGATTGAGGGAACTGCAGTCCGGCGCGCAGGTGGGGATAAAATCGGAAAAATTGAGCGGCTGATGCTCGACAAAGTTTCAGGAACAGTCGCGTATGCCGTCCTAAGCTTTGGAGGCTTTCTCGGGATTGGAAACAAACACTTTCCAATTCCTTGGGCGCGTTTGAAATACAACCCCAATTCTGAGGCGTATGAAGTTGACGTGTCTGACGACGAACTTAAGAAAGCGCCCTCCTATGAGATGAACGAGGATTTCGATTGGGGTGACAGATCGCGGGAGATAACCATTCACAGCTACTACAGAGCTCCCCACTACTGGGATGTATAGCTGCGTTAATAGGGCGAGATTGAACAAGAGCGGTGGAGTTTCCAGGATTCTGCAGACACGCGCTAGGCGGGCTTCGCAACGGCGACGCTTCGGCTATCGCCGCCTGGGGCTGCTCTTGGGCCGACAACGAAAACTGCTCTCAGCACCTTGATGCTCTCAACGCTAAAGCATATCTTGAATGAAACCCGCATCATAGAGTGGGAGATCAGGGATGGGCAAACTATCATTCCCATCCTTCCGGCGAGGATGGGTGTATCGGCCCACGTTGACTTCTGAGCGCCAACCAGACCGCTTCACCGGCACGCTGGGCTGGTGGAAACATCTTTTGGGCGTGGTCGGGAGATCAGGTTTGCTCCCTCCCTCTTGGACGAAGAGAACCTCTCGATACCGATCAGATCTGGGAGCCCGGTGGCATGTTGGCCGCAGGCTTGCTCGATTGAACGTTCGAAAAGAGAAGCCGGCTATTGATCGCGTATTCACGCTGGAGATCAACGGTCAACCCGTCGTAGTCTTCGCGCCTGACTCAAATAGCGAGGTGGTTCAAAAGGAAGGTCGGATTCTCGAAACTCTCAAGCGTCTGAAGTCCGACGGCACGCCTTTATGGGATGCTAGAGCGCCGATGAACGTACGGACCGCCCGGGCGAAGGAAAGATCGCTGTATTGCCAGGTCGCCGAAGAGGCGACTGATGGTCCAGACGATCTCGTATTGGCTTATCTCGTCGAACTTGACGAAGCTCGTGACGACCAGCCCGTCGAACCAGGAGCGTTTCCGCCGGGTCCGTGAGACGGAAAAAACCCAACTAAGAAAACGACTAAGCTTTTCGACGTCGTCCGGCGTCTTAGTTGCCGCCAAGTATGCCGCTTGCAGGTTTTTTCACGAGCGGCGCAAAAAGACGAATGGAACGGGCGCTCCGGAGCATTTAGCGCACAAAACGGAGTTCTTGATATGAGCAAGAAATTCAATCCTGCACGGATCGACAAGCACGCGATCGATCCGAAAGACGCCGTTAAGGCCGACATGGAAACCGATAGCGAGCTTCGGAAAGGCTTAAGAGATACCTTCCCAGCCTCGGATCCAGTTAGTGTGACGCAACCAGCGCATATTAGGGATGATAAAAACCCAAGGCAGCCTCGCTAAACGTGGGAGGGGATTTGAAGGTTTGGTAGAGGTTCGGCGAAGAGATTTCTGCCGTACGAAAGCCGGCAGCCCCCTTTGAAGTGGTCCTCCCTGAAGTATGATTTTCTCGTGGAGTAAAAGATCAACGGCAAGGAAAAGGCGTACATCTGAAGAGATCGCAGCGACGCTTCGACAGGTCGATGTGCTGATGGCACACGGCGGCCGCGCAACACCACATGCCCCGTGCCGAGCAGTTGAAGCCGTTTTTTGACGCCCTCAATGGGCTTTGATACCACCTGCCGCCTCTTTCAAAAGACTAGGGAACCCGACCCGCCTCGGCTGATTGTCTTTGAAAAGGACAATCCGGGAGGCCCTTATGCCGGCGCACTGGCGAAACCAAGCGGACAGAATCGACGTGATGCGGGCGACCGGCGATGAGACGGCCGCCTATGCCGCGGGTTGGACCGTCAGCGGTCTAGCTACGCTTGTGACTATCGTCGCGGTGTGGATGTTTGCGCTCTAGCGAAGGTGAGCGATTCTCCGAACCGCCCCCTCGCTCGCCGCGCGCGTGTCACAGGCGTCTCGGCCGCCGCGAAAAGCTCGCTGTAACGGCCGTGGCGCTTCGCAACCGGGCCTGACCGATCGCGAAGCCCCATGGATTTAAGGACAGCCCAGCACGATCGAATGCTCAGGCCTTCTGTTTCCGCGCCCGCGTGCTGGCGGTCACCTTGGCTTTTGCATAATGCTCGGCCGGCAACGCGTCCGCATACGCATTACTCCGCTGATGTTCCAACTCGAGGCCGTGGGCAAGGTCCATTTTGAAGCCGTCATCGATGAGCTTCTTGTAAGCCATCACGACCTGCTGGTCCGCATCGGCAAAATCCCGGGCCAAGGCCATGGCCGCCGGCATCAATTCCTCGGGTTCGACCACGCGGTTGATGACACCCAGATCATACATCCGCTGGGCATCGAAGAAATTGCCGGAAAGACTGATCTCCTTGGCCCGCTGCGGACCAATCTGGCGGGACAGGCGCTGGGAAATGCCCCAGCCCGGCATCAGGCCGACGCGCACATGGGTGTCGGCGAACTTCGCCGTACGGGATGCGATGATAATGTCGGCCGTCAACATCATTTCCATTCCGCCGGTGATGCAGAGCCCGTTGATCGCGAAGATGATGGGCTTACGGCATTTCTGCATCGCTACCACGGGGTCTTCATCGGGCGCTCTCGGCTCCCCCTTCTTGCGCTGTGAGGCCTCGGTCAGGTCCATCCCGGCTGTGAATGCCCGGTCGCCGGCGCCGGTGACGACGATCGCGCCGACCCCGTCGTCCTGGTCCAGCTCCAACAGCTTGTGATGAAACGTCTTCCGCAACTCAGTGGAAAGCGCGTTGAGTTTTTCCGGACGGTTGAAAGTGAGGACGACGACGCGGCCCTCCTGCCTCACCAATATGGTATTGCTCATGTGGGGTTTCCTTCCTGCTCCCGAGACGGGCTTGCAACGATTAATTCAACGATACGTCCTGGCCAGCTCTGATTTTCAGAGACCACCCAGCAGCGTCGAGCGAATGATAGGCTGGACCAGCCCGTCACGCCAACGATCCGCGTGCGGTTAAAACGCATAGCATCGTTCAAAAAACGAAGGACGACAGCGGTAAATATCCCACCAACCCGAGGCG
>Ga0207647_10000970_pt1 | contig 22194 bp, 21 predicted proteins | sample KBSCornC2_FD_184295 | JGI IMG/M metagenome (GOLD analysis project Ga0207647, IMG submission 184295) | Corn rhizosphere microbial communities from Kellogg Biological Station, Michigan, USA - C2 (SPAdes) (version 2) | ecosystem: Host-associated > Plants > Roots > Rhizosphere ... | reverse complement strand
CCGACTATCGCGCGAAGGAACGCGAGCCGCTCGCATTCGATTACCGCGGCTGGCACATCGTCACCGCGCCGCCGCCGTCGTCCGGCGGCATCGTGCTCGAGGAGATGCTGAACATCTTGTCCGGCTACGATCTGGCCAAACTCGATCGCGTGCATCGTGTGCACCTGATCGTGGAATCCATGCGACGCGCGTATCGCGATCGCGCCGCTTATCTGGGCGATCCGGATTTCGTGAAGATGCCGCTCGATGAACTCGGCAGCCCGTTGTACGCGGCCGGATTGCGCGCTTCGATTCATCCGGAGAAGGCGACGCCGAGTGACATGCTGCCGGGCTATCTGCCGAAGAGCGAGCGCGACCACACCTCGCATTTTTCGATCATCGACGCCGACGGCAATCTCGTCTCGGTCACGCAGACGGTGAATCTGTCGCTCGGCGACGCCCTCGTCGTGCCCGGCACCGGTTTCGTGATGAACGACGAGATGGACGATTTCGCCTTGAAGGCCGGTGCGCCGAACGCGTTCGGCCTGGTTGGCAACGACGCGAATGCGCCCAAACCCGGGCATCGTCCGCTGTCGTCGATGACGCCGAGCTTCGTTATCGGCGCCGATCGCATCGGCGTGATCGGCACGCCGGGCGGCAGCACGATCATCACCCAGGTGCTCGAAGGCGTGCTCGCGTTCATCGACGGCGAATTGCCGGCGCAGATCGTCGCCAATCCGCGCTTTCACCATCAATATCTGCCCGATGTCATCACTGCCGAGCACGGCATGTTCAGCGCCGACGAAGTCAAAGGGCTCGAGGCAATGGGCCACAAGGTCAGCGAGCGCAGCCATCCGTGGGGTTTCATGAACGTCGTCAGCTGGGACAAGAAAAACGGAAAACTGCACGCCGGCTCGGATTCGCGCAGAGCGAGCGGCAGCGGGATCGTGAAGTAAAGTCGCAATGAAGTTCTGGTCGATACTCGGCAACTCACAAAAGTTGGATGGGCGAGCCGGAGCGCTTGCGCGATGCGGTGAAGCGCATCGCGCGCGACTGCGAGCGCCGGAGGCAGGAGCCGAAGGCCGGGTTGCTTGGCGAGGCATGGAGCCGAGCTTAGCAACCGCCGCCGCCGTCAAGCATCAAGAGATCTGATCATGCGCTTGTGGTCAATTCTGGGAAACGCACAAAAGTTGGATGGCGGCGCGATGTTTGGCAATGTCCCGCGCGCAATGTGGTCCCATTGGCTGTCGCCGGACGCCGACAACCGTGTGCCTCTTGCCTGCCGCGCGCTGCTCGTCGACGAGCTCGACGGCGCCGGGCCGGCCAGGACCGTGCTGTTCGAAACCGGCATCGGTGCGTTCTTCGAGCCCAAATTGCGCGCGCGTTACGGCGTCGTCGAGGATCGCCACGTTCTGCTCGACTCGCTGCGTGCAGCCGGGTTTTCGCACGAGGACATCGACGCCGTGGTGCTGTCGCATCTGCATTTCGATCACGCCGGTGGCCTGCTCGCGCCGTGGCAGCCGGATATTGAGCCGTCGCTGCTGTTCCCGAACGCAAAATTCATCGTCGGCAAGCGCGCCTGGGAGCGCGCTTGCCAGCCGCATCCGCGCGATCGCGCATCCTTCATTCCGGAATTGCAGCCGCTGCTCGAAGCTTCCGGCCGATTGGAACTTGTGGAAAATGAATATTCTTCCACTTTGGGAAAACACGTGCGCTTTACGTTCAGCGATGGCCATACACCAGGGTTGATGCTGGCGGAGGTTGTCGTGCCGCGAGGCGGGGTCGCCTTCTGCGCCGACTTGATTCCCGGCCGGCCTTGGGTGCATCTGCCGGTGACGATGGGCTACGACCGCGCACCGGAGCTGTTGATCGACGAGAAACGCGCGTTCCTCGAAGACAAGCTGGCGCGCAGTGTACGCCTGTTCTTCACGCACGATTCCGCGTGCGCACTCGCGCGCATCACGCGCGACGACAAGGGCCGCTACGGCACGGCCGACGAATTGCCGGAACTTGCCGGGATGGCAGCCTGATGGCGCGGCGCAAGCGCAAGTCGCACGGAGCATTGTTGATTCTCGTCGTGCTGCTCGCGCTGATGGCCGCGGCTGCATGGACGAAACGCGACTCGCTGTCGTCGTGGTTGGGGCGGATGCCTGCAGGCAAACCGACCACTGCTGGCAACACCACGCCTGCCGAAGGCCGCGTGCAGCGCATCAGTGGCGAACTCAAGGGTGCCGGCCCGGCCCGCGACGGGCCGCTCGGAGTCAGCGCGAACGCCGCGGTACTTTTCCGCCATGTGGAAATGTATCAGTGGCAGGAACATTGCGAAGCCGACGGCTGCCGCTACGACAAAGCCTGGGCGGCGGCGATCGATTCGCATAAATTCCGCGAGCCGAAAGGCCACGAAAATCCGCCGGCGCCGTTCAACGATTCGATTTTTTTTGCGCCGGGATTGAAGGTCGGCGCATACGTGGTCGACCCGGATTTGCTCGTGGCACAACTGCACTCGACCGATCATCCGGTGCGCGACGCAAACCTGCCGCCGAATCTTGCGGCGAGCTTCAGCGAGCGCGACGGTGTGCTGTATGCCGGCGGCGATCCGGCGCATCCGGCCATTGGCGAGGTGCGCATCGGCTATCGCGTCATTGCGAACGGAAGCGTGGTGCTCGATGGTGTGGTGCGAGGTGACAAACTGGCCGCTCATTGAATAGGGGGTTCTTATGCGCATTACCGGTCTGTACGTTGCTCTGGGCGTGCTGCTGGTGCTGGTTCTGGCGGTTCGCGTCGTCATGCGGCGCTGGACGGCGCGCATTGGCATCGGCGACGGCGATGACAAGGAGCTGCGCAAGCGCATTCGCGCGCACGGCAATGCGGCCGAATATCTGCCGATCGGCCTGCTCGCGCTGCTGCTGCTTGATCTGGATGGAACCACTCCGGTATTGCTGCACGCGTGCGGCATCGCACTGATTGTCGCGCGCATCGCGCACGCCATCGGGCTCTCGCGCACGGGCGGCACCTCGCCGGAGCGGTTCTTCGGCATTACGCTTACTTTCCTGACCCTGCTGGCGATGGCGGTGCTGCTGTTGCTGCAGCAGTTTGCGCGCTAAGGCTTGACGCCGAACAACTCGCGGGCGTGATCGAGAAAATACAGGCCGGCAAACAGCTTGGGGTCGATCGAATAGCCTTCGCGGGATTTCTGCACGAGCCAGGCCGCGGCGTCCGCGCGTGGAACTTCGTGCACGAGGATGTTCTCGCTGTGATCGCCGCCGCCGGCGTGTTCACGCACCAGATCTGACGCGCGCACGAACGCGATCATTTCGTTGCTCATGCCCGCCGACGACGGCCCGGCCATGAGCATTTCCACGCTGCCGGCACGATAGCCGGTCTCTTCGGTGAGCTCGCGCGCGGCCGCCGCCACCGCGGATTCATTGGCATCATCGAGGTCGCCGACCAGGCCGGCAGGCATCTCGATCGTCTTGCTGCGCACCGCTTCGCGCCACTGCTCGACGAACAGAATGCGATCTTCAGGGGTGACCGCAATGATGATGACGCCGCCGCCGGGATTCATGCGCTCGGCGAACTCCCAGCGCCCGCGCCGCATGAGGCGCAGCCAGCGACCGTTGAAAAGTGTCTCGGTTTGCGTCATTCTAGCTGACCTTCGTCTCAACAACGTGGCCTGCCGCGAACTTCGCCACGCCTGCGCTGTCTTATCGCGCTCATCATTACGGATTAGCACATGAAAATTCAATCGTGGATATTCGCGGGCGCGCTGGCGTCATCGTGCCTCGCCGCGGGCGCACAGGAAAAACCGGCAGCCGACAAGGCCGCAGCCGCGCAGACCGTCCGCGAGAACACCGTCAAGCGAGCGCAAGCCTTGAGCGAGGAGCAGATCAAGGAATCGCACGACGTACCGGCATTGAGCAAGTTGGCGCAGCTGTACGCTGCACAAAACGATACGCAGCGCTTCATCTGGGCGTTGCGTCGCATCACCGAGCTGATGCCCAATTCCGGCGACCTGCGCCTGCAGCTCGCGATGGCCTATGCCAAGGTGGACGACAAGAGCAGCGCCTACGACACCCTGATGCACATGCAAATACAGGGTTTTGGCTATGACATTGGCAAGGATCCACGCTTTGAGCCGATCCATGGCACCAAGGTCTGGGATTATCTCGTCGCCAACCTGCAGGTGAACGCCAAGCAGTTCGGCGAAGGCAAGCCCGCCTTCGAGCTCGCCAAGGGCGACCATCTTTACGACGCGCTGGCCTGGGACGCGAAGCGCAAGCGCTTTCTCGTCGGCGGGGCGCGTGAAGGCAAGGTCCAGTTCGCGGACGCCAGCGGCAAGCTCACCGATTTCATCAGCACGGATGCCCACAACGGGCTGTGGGGCATCGACGCGCTTGGCGTCGACGCGGCGCACGGCAAGCTTTATGTGGCCAGCTCGGCTACCGCGATCTACAAGGGATTCAACGCCGATAATGCCGGCCAAGCCGGGATTTTCGAGTTCGAACTCGGCAGCGGCAAATTCGTAAAAAAATATACTTTCGCGAAGCCCGACGGTGCGCATCGTCTTACCGCGCTGGCGGTCGGCAAGGATGGTCAGGTGTTCGCCGCCGATAGCGCGCGCAAACAGGTGTTCAAGATCGACGGCGGCTCGCTCAAGGAAATCCTCAGCAATCCAAAGCTGACCTCCATCAGCGCACTGGCGTTGTCCGACGACGGACGCACGTTGTACCTGGCTGATTTCGCGCTTGGGGTTTTCGGCTATGACCTGACCAAGGGACAGGCATTCGAGCCGCGCCACAACGCTGCCAATCTCGTGCTCGGCGGCATCGTCGGCATGCATTGGTACGACGGTACGCTCGTCATTGTGGAAAACGGCATGGTGCCCAAGCGGGTGATGCGCCTGCAGCTCTCCGCCGATGGCCGCAACATCGAGGGCGCGATGCCGCTGGATGCGGCGCAGCCTGCATTCGAGGCTCTCGGACCCGGCACCGTGGCGGACGACAAACTATACTTTTTCACCAATCGCGAGGACGCGCTGTACGATTCGCATGGCGTGCTCACGCAGCCCGACAAGCTCGAACCGTCGCGCGTGTTTGCCAGCAATCTGCGTTTCGCCTGGGGTGAGAAAGGGGTAGGCAGTGCGCTCGCGCCGCTTGCCGTCGATGACGGCAGCCTGCTGAAGGCGCAGGAAAACGCCGCCGCCGACAAGCATTGAGTCAGACGCGCGCGAGCGTGCGACAACGCGTGCGCGTCAACGGGCCGAACCGCAGCTGTTCCATGAGCTGATCCAGCGCCGCCGCGTCCGGCGACGCTGGCCACGCGAGATGCGCGGCATTCGCCGGCACCGGCGCGTCGAGCGCGATGCCGGTCAGGGCACGCGACAGCAGCGCCTGCTGGCGATGCTCCTTGAGTCGCACATAAGCCTGGCCGGAGCCGCGAAATCGCAGGTACGGCACTTCCTCCACGCGTGCGAGCAGCGCGTCGAGCGAGTCGAAGTGCGCGAGCAGTATCGCCGCGGTTTTCGCGCCGATGCCGGGCACGCCGGGAATGTTGTCCACGGCGTCACCGGTCAGTGCGAGGAAATCGGCGACCTGGTCCGGACGCACGCCGAGGCGTTGTTTGACGCCGTGCGCGTCCCAACGCTGATCCTTGGAAAAATCCCACTGCTCATCGTCGCCATTGATGAGCTGGCCAAAGTCCTTGTCGGCGGAGACGATGACGCCGCGGAAGCCTTGCGCACGCGCGACCGTGATCGCGCTGCCGATCAGGTCGTCGGCTTCGTACTGCAGGTCAGCGAGCACGCACAGACCGAGCGCGGCGGCGACGCGCCGGCAGTAGTTGAATTGCACGACCAGTTCCGGTGGCGGCAATTCCCGGTTGGCCTTGTATTCGGGATAAATGCCGTTGCGGAAAGAACTGGTCAGCGACTCGTCGAACGCGACCAGCACGTGAGTAGGCTGCGTGCGCTCGAGAAAATCGCAGAGAAAACGCGTGAAGCCGTGCACGGCGTTGATGGGTGCGCCGTCCTTGTCGTGGAATTCCGGCGGCATCGAATGCCAGGCGCGGAACACGTACAGGCTCGCATCGATCAGGTGCAGGGTCGGCTTCATGCGGGCAGGCGCAGTTCGCTGACGACGTCGGCCAGTGCCGGGCGTGCGCGTTCGGGCACTACCTCGCGTGGCGTGCCGATATGTACGAATGCAATGACGCGCTCGCCCGTGCCCAAACCGAACAAGGTTGCCGCGTTCGCATCGTAGGCCGCCCAGCCGGTCAGCCATTGCGCGCCGAAGCCGAGCGCCTGCGCGCCAAGCAGGAGGTTGTAAGCCACGCAGCCGGCCGACAGCAGCTGTTCCTGCGCAGGAATTTTCGCATGTGCGTCATCAATGCGCGCAATCACCGCGATGATCAGTGGCGCAAACGTGTAGCGCTCGCGATCCTTGAGCAGCTGCGCTTCGGCGACGCCCGGTTCCTTGCGCTGATGAATCTGCGCCAGCGCTTCGCCGAGTTTGCGGCGCGCGTCGCCTTGGATCAGCAGCAGTCGCCACGGCGTGAGCTTGCCATGATCCGGCACGCGGATCGCCGCGGCGATCAGTGCGTCGAGCTGCTGCGGCGCGGGACCGGGCTCGCCCAAGGCTCGCGACGGAGTGGAACGGCGCGCATTGAGAAAATCCAGTGACATGTTTCCGGCATTTGCGTTGGAGGTGCGCAGGATACCAGCTAGCGGCCTTGACCAAGCTCGGTTAGCATCGCCGTTCGCTCTGCAGCAAGGGAGGAACGCATGGCAATCACGATAGGCGTGGTGCGGGAGACGCAAGCCGGCGAGCGCCGCGTCGCGTTGACGCCGGATGTCGCCAAGAAGCTCAAAGCGAAGGGCGCCGACTTGCTGATCGAGCACGATGCCGGCGCGAACGCGAGTTTTCCCGATGCCGCGTACAAAGACACCGAAGTCGCCAGTGACGCACGCACTGCGCTGGCTCGGGCCGACGTATTGCTCACGGTACAGCCGCCGACCGTCGACGCGATCGCGAGCCTGCGCGAAGGCGCGGTCACGATCGGCTATCTGTCGCCGCATCTCGCGCCCGAGCGCATCAAGGCGCTGCGCGACCGCAAGATCACGAGTTTCGCGATGGAACTGTTGCCGCGCACGACGCGCGCCCAAGCGATGGATGTGCTGTCCTCGCAGGCCAACATCGCCGGCTACAAGGCCGTGCTGATTGCGGCCGAAGCCTCGCCGAAATTTTTTCCGATGATGACGACCGCCGCCGGCACGGTGCGGCCGTCGAAGGTGCTGATCGTCGGCGCCGGCGTTGCAGGATTGCAGGCGATTGCCACGGCGCGACGACTCGGCGCGCAGGTGGAAGGATTCGACGTGCGTCCGGAAACGAAGGAACAGATTCAGTCGCTCGGCGCGAAATACGTCGAGCTCGGCGTCAGCGCCGCGGGCGCCGGTGGCTACGCGCGCGAGCTCACGGCCGAGGAACGCGCACAGCAGCAGGCCGCGCTCGCCGAGCACATCAAGGGCGTCGACGTGATCGTCACGACTGCGGCGGTGCCCGGCCGCAAGGCGCCGCGCATCATCACCGCGGCGATGGTCGCCGGCATGAAAGCCGGCGCCGTCATTGTCGACATTGCTGCCGAAACCGGTGGCAATTGCGAACTGACGGAAGCGGGCAAAACGATTGTTTCCGCCAACGGCGTGAGCGTGATCGGTCCGGTGAATCTTGCCGCGACCGCACCAATCCACGCCAGCGAGCTGTACTCGAAAAACCTGTACAACTTTCTTGAACTGAGCCTCAAGGACGGCGCGTTGAACCTGGACTGGAACGATGAGTTGATCGCCAAGACCTGCGTCACGCATGCGGGCGAGATCAAGCACGAAGCGACCAAAGCAATTGTTGAAGGCGGAAGCTCTTGAGTTCGTCATTCCCGCGCAAGCGGGAATCCAGCGCCTCTGCTCTTGGACCACATAAGACACTGGATTCCGGCTTTCGCCGGAATGACGGCAAAGAATAAAGGGAGGTAATGAAAATGATCGACGGATTCCTCGCGCTGTACCTCTTCATGCTCGCCGCATTCACCGGCCACGAGATCATCTCGCGCGTGCCGGTGATCCTGCACACGCCGCTGATGTCCGGCTCGAATTTCGTGCACGGCATCGTGCTGGTCGGCGCAATGGTGGCTCTCGGTGAAGCGACTACGCCATTGCAGATGTGGATCGGCGCGATCGGCGTGTTCCTCGGCGCGGGCAACGCCGCTGGCGGCTATGTCGTCACCGAGCGCATGCTCGAGATGTTCAAGTCGTCGAAGAAACCGGGCTCCACGTCCCAAGGAGCCAAGTGATGAATTCCGCGCAACTGATTTCGTTGCTGATCCAGGCGAGCTACTTCGTTGCCGCCGTGCTGCTGATCATGGGCATCAAGCGCATGTCCTCGCCGGTAACCGCGCGCAGCGGCATCCAGTGGGCCGGCGTCGGCGTGCTCGTCGCCGTCATCGCGACGTTCTTCCACAGCGGCATGCACCACGTCGTGTTGATGCTCGCGGCGATCATCGCCAGTACCGCGCTTGCCTGGTACAGCGGCAAGAAAGTCGCGATGACCGATATGCCGCAGATGGTCGCGTTGTACAACGGCATGGGCGGCGGTTCGGCCGCAGCAATCGGCGCCAGTGCGCTGCTCGCGTTCGCGAGCATGCCGACCGCGAGCTTCGTGCCGAACCAGCCACACGTGAACCAGTCGCAGCTGATTCTCGCCGTGCTCGGCGCGCTGATCGGGTCCATCTCATTCACCGGTTCGCTGATCGCGTTCGCCAAACTCCAGGGTTGGATGGACAAGACGTTCCGTTTTCCCGGTCAGCAGGTGGTCAACGGATTGTGTTTCCTCGCGGCGGTCGCGTTCGGCGCGATGGTCGTGTTGCATCTGCAGACGCAATACATCGTGCTGTTCTTCGCCGCTGCGCTGCTGTTCGGCATCTTGATGACGCTGCCGATCGGCGGCGCCGACATGCCCGTGGTGATCTCGCTGTACAACGCATTCACCGGTCTTGCGGTCGGCTTCGAAGGCTACGTGCAGCAGAACGTCGCGCTGATCATCGCCGGCACCGTGGTCGGCGCGGCCGGCACCTTGCTGACGCGCCTGATGGCGAAAGCGATGAACCGCTCGATCAGCAACGTGCTGTTCTCGAATTTCGGCGGCGGCGGCGCGAGCGCAGCGGAGATCAAGGGTTCGATGAAGCCGATCGATGCCGACGATGCCGCATCGCTGCTGTATCTGGCCGAGAAGATCATCATCGTGCCCGGTTACGGCATGGCCGTGGCGCAGGCGCAGCACAAGATCTGGGAACTGAGCCAGCAACTGATCAAGCGCGACAAGGACGTGAAATTCGCGATCCATCCGGTCGCCGGACGCATGCCCGGCCACATGAACGTGCTGCTCGCCGAAGCCGGCGTGCCGTACGATCTCATCGCCGACATGGACGACATCAATCCGGAATTTCCGAATTGCGACGTGGCGATCGTCATCGGCGCGAACGATGTGGTGAATCCGGTTGCCAAGACCGACAAGTCATCACCGATCTATGGCATGCCGATCCTCGATGTGGCCAAAGCCAAACAAGTCATCGTGATCAAACGCGGCAAAGGCACCGGCTTCGCCGGCATCGAGAACGCGCTGTTCTATCAGGACAACTGCAAGATGCTGTACGCCGATGGCCAGGAAGCGGCGAACAAGCTGATTGCCGGGCTCAAGGCGGTGGATGGCGGAAGCGGGCATTGAGGGCGCCGATGGGCGTCGCTGAGTTCCTGCTCAATGCGGAAGGTATGTCTGTCGGAGTTTGCGTTGCGGCGGCGCTGCCGCTCATGGTGTTCCGCGTCAAACAAAATGGTCCGTACGTATACGTCATCTCCGTCATATTTTTTCTCTTGATCGCATTGGCGATCATCACGCCTGTGGCGGCGTTTCTTTTGGACGATTCCTTTCCGGTTGCATTTGGAATGGTCTTTTCCTTCATCTTGTTTCTGTGCGTCGAAGGGATTGAGCGTAGGCAAAAATTCGGTAACCCCGGTTTTATCGCCTTCCTATTTCCGCTAATGATCTGGTTTGCGATGTTTTCCTTGCTCGCGGTATTGGCCGCCCTCAGGGGGATTGTGCACGCCCTGCTGTGACAGAAGGACGATTGTCGGAGCAGCAATCAGAGCACATGCAATATTGATTGCGCCTATCAATCCAAAACTGCCGCGCACGATCTGCCACGCCAGCCGCCAATCCATCTTGAACAACGTGTCGCGCAACGGGAAGCCGAGCATGTCGGCGATGCGCACGGCGGCGTAGAGATATTCCGTGTACAGCACGCCGAGCAGCATCGCTGTCGCGGCAATGAGCGCCGCGCGCGCGCCGCGGTAGCCTTGCCAACGCACGAACGCGCCGATCCCCAGCGCGGACGGCAGCATCAGCCATGCAGGATCCAGTTTGATTAGCAAGGCAAGCAGGCAGCACAGCGCGCCGGCGGCAAGTCCGGTCAGGAGCACGGTCCCGGTCGCGACTAATGCGCCGCCGCGTGGCGGCGGAGTGGGAGTGGGCACGGCAGGCTCCGGCAAAGGGAGCGCGGATGTTACGCAGTTGCGCGCGGCGAGATCAACCGGGCGTCAATAACTCGTTTTCGCGCAGCATCCACGCTTGCGGAAAATGTTTGAAGCCGATGTGCGGATAGTAGTTTTCTGCCGCCGGCGCGGCGAGCAGCAATAGTTTCGCTTGCGGCGCCGCAGCTTGCGTGCGGCGAATCAGCTCCTTGCCGATGCCGCGGCGCTGGTGCGATGCGCGCACGGCAAGATCGGCCAAGTACGTCGTCCAGGCGAAGTCGCTGACGCAGCGCGAAATACCGACAAGCAAATCGCCTTGCCAGGCCGTGATCGTCAGATTTGCGTGCGCGAGCATGCGCGCGAAACGCTCGCGATCCTCGATCGGCCGGCGTTCGCCGAGCGTGGAGGCGCGGTACAACTCGATGGCGCTGTCGAGATCGGGAACAACGTCATTGCGGTATTCGATCATTGGCGCGGCCTTCGATGTCATGCAGGAGACAGCGCGCGACGATAGACAATGAACCCGGATTTCTCCGCCACCGCATCGTAAAGGCGCATTGCGTCGTCGTTGCTCTCGTGGGTATGCCAGTACACCCGCGTGCAGCCCGCGTGTGCAGCTTCCTCGTACACACGCGCGATCAGCGCGCGCCCGACGCCTCGTCCGCGCTGCGCCTCGGCGGTGAACAGGTCCTGCATGTAACAAATCGGCTCGTGCAGGATCGTGCTGCGATGAAACAGGTAATGTCCGAGGCCGGCGATGCGTCCGTCTGATTCCGCAATCACCGCGTGCACGGGTTCGTCGCTGGCGAAGAAGCGCGTCCAGGTCGTTTGCACGATCTCTTCCGCAAGAGCCGTCGTGCCGGCGCGGCCGTAGAAAGCGTTGTAGCCATCCCACAGCGCGCGCCAGTCCGCGTAATCGGTTGGCATCAGTGGACGCACGACCACGTTCATGCGCTCGTTCCGTCGAGCAGGCGTTGCACGGAATTCGGGACGCGCGCATGCGGACCGCAGTTTTCCTCCGCCAATGGTGCGTCGTAACGCTGTGCGATCGGCACGACGCCAGCCCAATACGGCAAATCAAGATCGGCTTTGTCGTCCTTGGCGCCGCCGCTGCGCACTTTGGCGGAGATATCGGCGATCTCGAAATGCAGCACATTGGTTGCAGCCAGTTCGTTGCGATCCGGCGGGCGCGCTTCGGCGCTGCGGCCCGGCAACATCGCTTCGACGAAGTGCGCGAGCGCGGCGCTTTTCGTCGCCGGTTCAGCGATCGTGCGCGCGCGTCCGAACGCGACGACCGAGCGATAATTCACCGAATGATGAAAATGCGAGCGCGCCAACACGAGGCCGTCGACGATCGTCACACCGATGCATGCCTCGACACCGGTGCCGAGCTGGGTGATCAGACGGCTGGCAATCGATCCATGCAGCAGCAGCGCGTCGCCTTGGCGCGCATACAACATCGGGATCACAAACGGTTGGCCGTCGATGCTAAAAGCTACGTGCGCGATGAATGCGGCATCGAGGATTGCATAGGCGTCGGCGCGGTCGTAACGCGCGCGATCAGGGATGCGGCGCACCTGATGGCGTGGTCTGGGTTTCATCGGCGGCTCCGTGTAAGGGGGATCCCGTGTCATCGGCCTTCCATGGGCTGCACGGGATGGCTTCATCCTGAAGTCACTTGACGCGACCAGCATAAGCCGGCAGATTGGCACCAGCGAGAACCAGTTTTCACGGAATTTTCGGGGCCAAAATGTTTTTGCAACTGGACGACAGCGGTCCGCGCTATCTGCAGCTTGCGCGCGCGCTGAAGCAGGCGATCCTCGACGGCCGCTGTGCTCCGGCGTCGCGCCTGCCCGCTACACGCGTGCTCGCGCGCGAGCTCGATCTCTCGCGCAACACCGTGCTCGCGGCGTACGAGCAACTCGCTGCAGAGGGCTTCATCGAAGGCAAAGTCGGTTCCGGGTGTTATGTCGCGACGTTCGCGCAGGCGCGCGCCGCGCCAGTGGCGACGCCGCCGATGTCACGCGCGCGCAGGCCGGCGCTGGCGCGTCGCGGCAAGCGCGCCGAAGCTTTGTATCCCCGCGCGATTCCGGGGCGTCAGCATCGCGGGCTGCGTTACAACCTGCAGTACGGCCTGCCGATGACGAATCCGCAACTGGCCAGCGCCTGGCGGCGCGAACTCAATCATGCCGCCGCGCATGCGCAGACCGATTATCCCGATGCGCAAGGTCTGCCGGAGTTGCGCCGCGAAGTCTGCGCGTACCTGGCGCGCCGCCGCGGCATCATCTGCGCGCCGGAGGACGTGCTGATCGTCGCCGGCACGCAGCAGGCGTTTGCGCTGAGCGCCGACGTGCTTGTCGACGAGGGCGATCGCGTCGTGTTCGAGGACCCGCATTACCAGGGCGCGCGCCAGCTGTTCGAGGCGCGCGGCGCGAAAATCATCGCCTGCCGCGTCGATCAGGACGGACTCGTCACGGACGCGTTGCCGAGCGGCAATGGCACGCGCCTGGCGGTGGTGACGCCTTCGCACCAGTTCCCGACCGGGGCCGTGTTGTCGCTGGCGCGGCGCATCGACCTGCTCGCGCGCGCCGAGCGCAGCGGCTGCTGGATCATCGAGGACGATTACGACGGTGAATTCCGCTATGACGCGCGACCGCTGGCGGCGCTGAAGTCGCTCGATCGCACCGGCCGCGTTTTATACATTGGAACATTTTCCAAAGTGATATTTCCCGCGCTGCGGCTCGGCTATATGGTATTGCCGCCGGGCCTGCGCCAGGCGTTCGTCGCGGCGAAATGGCTGACCGACCGCGGCTGTCCGGCGATCGACCAGGCTGCGCTCGCGCGACTGATCGGCAGCGGTGCGTTCGAGCGGCATCTGCGCCAGGCGGCGAAAGTGTTGAAGGCGCGCCGCATGGCTTTGCTCGCCGCGTTGCGCCGCTATGCCGGAGACTTTGTGCAAGTGGCCGACTCCAGCGCCGGCATGCATATCCTCGCCTGGCTGCCGCGGCACACGCACGCGCAGGCACAGGCGCTCGTCGCGCGCGCGCGCGAACGTGGACTCGGCTTGTATCTGATCGCGCCGTATTTCCTCAAAGCTTCGGCGCGGCCCGGCTTGCTGCTCGGCTACGCCGATCTGCCGCCGGCGGATTTGCAGGCGGCAATGAAGATTTTTGCGGAAGTATTGCGCGAAACCTGACTTGATCCATGCGCGCGCGGACGCACATATCCTGCGATAATCATTGTTCAGACGTCTGCTTCCCAATTCATGGCCGGCTATTCCCAAACCTCCGAACCGATCGTGTTCGCGCGTGATTGCGTCGCCGTGATGGTGCCGCAAGGGCAGGAGGTGACGTTGCCCGCGGGGCAGAACGGCTACATCACGCAGGCGCTCGGCGGCAGTTTCACCGTGTTCGTCGATGGCAATTTGTTCCGGATTCGCGGCGCCGACGCCGACGCGATCGGCAAGGAGGAGCCGGCCGCACTCGCGCTCGACGAGCAAGCCAGCGATGCAGACGTCGAGAAGCTGGTTTGGCAGCAACTGCGCACGTGCTTCGACCCGGAAATCCCGATCAACATTGTCGAGCTGGGCCTGGTTTACGAATGCAATGTCGGCCATCGCGAGGATGGCGCGCGCAAGGTCGACGTGAAGATGACGCTGACGGCGCCCGGCTGCGGCATGGGCGACATTCTCGTCGACGATGTGCGCACCAAACTCGAAATGGTCCCGACCATCGCCGAGGCGGACGTCGAGCTCACATTCGATCCGCCGTGGAATCAGTCGATGATGTCGGATGTGGCGAAGCTCGAGACCGGAATGCTCTGATTCTTCTACTGGATTGCTGAGAAAGCGGTCACGTCTTGGTAGCGCCAAATCGCGGCGGGGATGCCGCGATTGAACTCAGGGATGAGGCTTCATCCAAAAGCTCTTACTGTTGTTGCTCGGCTACCAGAGCGGTCGGTTGAAATCGAAATCCGGTTGCGGCTGCGGCCGCGCGAACGCGGGTCCGACGCCGTAATCCACGCCCAGGCGCAGCAGCAGATGCGCGCGCTGCATGCTGTCGACCTCCGGCGCAATCACCGCAGCGCCGCTGGCATGCGCCTTGCGGATCAGAGCCAACAGCGTGTCGGTCATCGACTTGGCGTTGCCGAGTTCAGCGACGAGGTTCGGCGCCAGACGCACGAAATCGATGTCGAGATTCTTCAGCGCGTGCACGGCGGCCCAGTCGCGGCCGAAATCCACGAGGCAGAAACGCACGCCGTGTTGATGCAGGGTCTTGAGCTGGCGCGCGGCGCGTTCGCCGGCGTCGATCAATGTCGAGCAGGCGAGTTCGATGGTCAGACCGGTGGCGGACAGGTGCCGCGACTTGAGCTCCTTTTCCAGCCACCAGGCGAATTCGGATTCCAGCGCGCTGGTCACTGCCTGCGGCACGAACAGGCGCAGCTGGCGGCCGCGCTTGAGCTGTTCCTCACGTACTTCCAGCGCATGCTGCAGCAGCCAGCGATCCACCGTGGCGAGCTGATTGCATTCCGCCGCGACCGGCGCCAGTTCCGAGTACGGCACGGTGGTGCCCGGATGCTGCACGCTGCGCAGCTTGAACGAGAGTTCGTATTGGCCGCGCAGCTTGCCGGCGAGCGGCGCGATCGGATGGAACTCGAACTGCGTCTGTTCTTCGGTCAGCGGCCGGCTCAGCACCGCGCGCACGGCGAGCAGTGGATCGCTCGGCAGCAGCGCGGCTTCCTTGGTTTCGAACCAAAGCACGCGATTGCCACCCATGTGTGCAGCGGCCAGTTGTGCGGCTTGCGCATTGGTCACGGCGACGTCGACGCTGTTCAGCTGATCGCCGAGCAAGGCCAGGCCGATACTGCCGCTCAACGTGAACGTGCGGCCGTTGAATTGCCACGGCGCTCCGTTGAGCGCGACACGGATGTGCTCGGCCGCGGAAGTCAGTTCGTTGCGGCTGCGCCGGCTGAGCAGAGTGAAATAGTGGAAGTCCTGGTATTGCGCGGAGATGTCGGCCTCGTCGAGCTGGCTGCGCAGCAGATTGCCGACGTGTGCATCGAGTGCCGCCAGACCCGACAGCCCGATCTGCTCGCGCAGCAAAGACGCGTGGTCGAGCGCCACATAGAGCAGCGCCGAGGAGCGGTCGCCGAGCGCCGTTTCGAGTTTTTCGATCAGCGTCGTGCGCGAATACAGGCCCGTGCGCGCGTCGCGCCCGCCCGGAGTTCCGATCACTTCGCGCAGCCAGTGCGCGCGCTGCACGCGCGCTTGCACGGCGCCGATCAGGTGCCGTGCTTTCACCGGCTTCAACAACACTTCGTCACCGCCCGCGGCGATCGCGTCGAAACGCTGGCGGATGCCGGTGGCATCGGCGGCAAGGATGATCGGCGCCGCGGCAAATTCGTGTTGCTGGCGGATCAGCTGCGTGAGCTCGATGCCGCTGACGTCGGGCAAATCGCAGTCGATGACGATGACGTCGGGGCGGAACTCGCCGAGCGCAGCGAGAGCGGCTTGACCGTTGCCCGAAAGCCGAGCGGTCATGCCGCGTTCGACGAGCGCGCGCGCCGATTCCATGGCGTGTGCGCGATCGGCATCGACGAGCAGCACGCGCCATTCGGTTTGCGCGCCGTGGCCGAGCAGTTCATCGAGCTTGGCGGTGACGCGCAGCGAATCCACCGGCGCACTGAACAACGCGTTGGCACCGGCGCGCATCGCCAAAAGGCGGTGGCCAAGATCACCATCGGGCGAGAGTGCGATGACGGCCGGCATGCGTCCGTCTTTCACGCCGATATTCGCGTATTGCTGGGCAATGCGCGGAATCACGCGCAGCTGGCGCGCGTCGAGCAGCAACGCGCCCGGGATCGCGTGCGCAAGGAAGGCGAGCAAGGCATTGCTGTCGGCGAATTCGCGCACGTCGTAGCCGCGTTCGCTCAACCCTTCGGCAAGTCCTGGCACCATTCCGACGGCCACACCCGAGATGCACACCGCGCGCGGCAAATAGGTCGGCCGCGTTGCGCCGGTAGCGGCAGGTACGCGTTCCTCCGTCGCAGGCACTGGCGGCGATTCCGGCGTTTCCTCGGCCAGCGGTGCTGGCGCGTCAGCCAGGTTTCCGGACCCGGCGATTTCGGGCAACGGGGCTGCCGGCAACTCCTGTTCTTCAATGGCTGGAACCGGCAATTCGTTCGGCGCGGGCGCGGCGACGGTCGGTTCGACGTGTGCGGGTGCGCGCGCGCCAGGCAGAGCGTGCACTTCGGCGGTGGCGGTGGCGGACAAATCGGTGAGAACAAAGCCGAGCCGATTGACCATGTCGGCGAGCCGGATCAGGTCCTTGGCATTCGGCACCAAGCGATCGTCGACGAACGAACACAGATATGCCGACAATTCCAGTGCGGACCCGTTGACGTCATCGAGCCCGAGCCGTTCGCTGGTCTCGGTGATCTGTTCCACTTCCTCGCCGAGACGGCTTGCGGCGCTGTGGTCCCAGCCGCCTTGGGCCAGCGGTTGCCAGCGCCGCACCAGCGCCAGGCAGCGTTCGCGCAATTCCTCTCGCGCGCGCTGGGCACCGCTGAACGTAGTGGTGTCCTGTCCTGTCATTTCTTCTTCCAACCCCTGTCCCGGCGCCGCCAGTCTAGCGTCGCCAGGCGTCAACAGTGCCGTATTTCACCGAATATGGCCGTGAGCGGCCTCACATAATCGAATGCAAAAATCGTGCATTTCGGTTTAGCATGAACGGCGCAAACCCACCGGAGTCGGGCCATGATGAAACGTCTGCACTGGATCCTGCTGCTGCTGTTTGCCTGGGCCCTGATCTACGATCTGGCGGTCTGGGGCGCGATTGGCCGCCTGCCCGATGTGGGCGACAAATTGCATTCGTCGGTGCAGCGCAGCGCGCTGCTGGCGACGATGTACATGGCCGGCGGAGATGCCCTGGATTCCGCGGTACCGTTTCTGGACGACTGGGGCACGCAGCGTGCGCAGGCCGCCCTGGCACCCGGCATTCCGCGCATGAAGGACGACCCCAACGTGGCCATGGACCTGATCTTTTCGCAGAACTGGAACAGCACGCACGCCTTCATGAAGTTCATGTACTGGGCGGCGCCGGCGTTTGGCCTGGCATTTCTGGTGGCCTGGACGCGGCGGCCGAAGAAAGTGCGGCTTATGGGACGGCGCTGAGCGGATTGAACCGCTTCATGTGGTTTGAGGGAAGTCCCCTCGTGAGGCGCCCGCAAACTTTTGCAATTCCTCTAAAAGTGCGCAAAGTATACTAGCCGCTGTGCGTCTGGCGGCGCGCGTTTGAAACGCTGGACGGCGCACCGCAGAAATGGGCTGAAAAGCCAGTTCCCGAGCCGAATACGTGACGTGCGTCACGTTTTCCGGACGGTCCTTGAGCCGCGTCGTTTGTACGTCTGGATGTCCAAAATACGGTTTGACTTGCGGACAATGTTGTCCGGACATTCATGTTGCGCAGCAATAAAAAAACAAATAAATCAGTCACTTAGCGGTATATTTCGCTTGACGAACGGCTCAGCGGCTGGTACGTTGCGCCGCGTTTTAGGGGGAAGACAAGTTCCTGGCAGCTTTGCAGGCTTGCGGATTGGTCCGGACGGACGAATCCAGGCCGCTCAAATCCCGGCGACTCGCACGCCGGGGCGTGGGCGGTTTGTTGCAGGTTTTCGAGGATGCGATGGAACTGCCAGGCACCGCGGCCAGCCGCGGATTATTTCTACAAACCGTACCGTTTGGAGGGTTTCATGAAAAACAGTCTATTGTGGGGAGCACTGGCCACGGCCGTTCTCGGCCTGGCCGCCACTACCGCGTCCGCCGCGCCCGGTGGCGACAAAAACTGGGTGCAAAATCCGCATCATCCCGCCTACAACCATCCGTATCGCCACGGTGTGGTGCCGACCCGTGAAGGCAAGTCGGCGATTGATCGCTGGAACAACGAGTTCTACCACAATGGCAAGGCGTTCGCGGCGAATCAGCCGACATCGTCGGCTGGCAAGCTGTCCTATGGCGGCGGCGTTGGCGGCGTGGGCGTGATGAGCGGTGCGAACAAGGTCTACCTGGTGTTCTACGGCACCCAGTGGGGCACGCAGAGCGGCACGGACCCGGTTACGACCGGCGGTTACTACGCATTCTCCGGCGACGCCAGCGGCGCGGCCGGCGCGGCGCAGAAGTTTTTCAAGGGCATCGGCACCAATGGCGAGTTGTATCAGGGTGATCTGACCCAGTGGTGCGAAGGTATCGCCTCCGGCGCCAGCGATTGCTCGGCGCGTCCCGCGTCCAGCTTCGTCCCATATCAGCAGAATATTCTGGCTGGCGTGTGGTACGACAACACCGTGGCATCGCCGTCAGCGGCCACTGGCACGCAGCTCGCGCAAGAAGCGGTCAAGGCCGCGGCGCATTTCGGCAACACGGCGACCGGTTCCAACCGCTACACCTACTACGTGATCCTGTCGCCGCACGGCACCAACCCGGACAACTACCAGAGCCCGACGCAGGGTTACTGCGCATGGCACGATTACACTGGTGACGGCTATGGCGTAACGGCTCCTGGCGGCGATCTGGCGTTCAGCAACCAGCCGTACAACATCGACGTGGGTTCGAGCTGCGGCGTGAACTTCGTCAACTCCGGCAGCGCCGGAACACTCGACGGTTATACGATGACGCTCGGCCACGAGTGGCACGAAATGATGTCCGACCAGTTTCCGGCCGGCGGCTGGACCAACAAGACCGGCGGCAGCTTGAACGGCCAGGAAAACTCCGACGAATGCGCGTGGCTCGCTCCGGGCACCGCAGGTGGCGCAGCCAATGTGGCGTTCGCGACCGGCACGTTCGCCGAACAGGCGAGCTGGTCCAACGACACCGGCAACTGCGCGCTCTCGCATGCAATCGTTACGCACGGCGGTGAAGTCCTGACGGCTGGGTTCAGCTTCACGACGAGCGGCCTCACGGCGAACTTCACCGACAGCTCCACCGATTCGGGCGGCACGATCAGCGGCCATTCGTGGAACTTCGGCGACGGCGCCACCTCGACGGCTACCAGCCCGAGCCACACCTATGCGTCGGCCAACACCTACAGCGTGACCGAAACAGTCACAAGCGCCAGCGGCAAGACCAGCAGCGCGACCAAGTCGGTGACGGTCTCCACCACCGGCGGCGGCAGTGTGCTGACGAACGGCGTGGGCATCACGATCTCCGATGCTACGGTCAACCATCAGCAGAATTGGACGATGGTCGTTCCTGCGGGTGCAACGGGCCTGACGTTCACCCTGTCGGGTGGTACGGGCGACGCGGATCTGTATGTGCGGTTCGGCTCGGCGCCGACGCTGTCGACCTATGACTGCCGTCCGTACGTCGCGGGCAACAGCGAAACCTGCACGATTAGCAACATCCAGGCCGGCACGTACTACGTGATGGTCAACGCTTACGCCGCGTACTCTGGTGTGACGCTGAAGGGCAGCTACTCGACTGGCGGTGGCGGCACCTGCACTCCGTCGGGCACCACGCTCTGCAGTGGCAGCACCGTGACCGGTCTGGCGGCCTCGACCGGTGGCTGGAGCACGATCTACTCGATCGTGATTCCGTCCGGCGCGACCAAGCTGACCGTCACGATCACCGGCAGCACGGGTGATGCGGATCTGTATGTGCGTGCTGGTGCGGCTCCGACGCTGTCGAGCTATACCTGCCGTCCGTACCTGACCGGCGACAACGAGACCTGCACGATCAACTCGCCGACCGTCGGTACGAGGTACTACATCGGCGTACAGGCGTATCAGACGTACTCCGGCGTTACGCTGAAGACGACAATCAACTGATCCAACTGCAATACGAAGCGGGCCGCGCAAGCGGCCCGCTTGCGGGGAGGGAGACGAGGGCCGCAGCGATGCGGCCCTTTTCTTTGCCCGAATTTTGACGGTCGTATTCGGTCGTAAGCTGGAAGGCACGATTCGGCCGTGACCTGCAAAACGAAAGGCCGCTGGTGCGGCCCCGTTTCAGAAATGCTTGGAGTGCCGCGGTGACGCGGCCTCTTTTCGCTTCGCTCAGAGCGCTTCGAAGCGGTTTGCCTCGACGTTCTTGCGCACGCGCGCCGGATCCCACACGCGTCCGTTCATCGCAATGTATACGCCATCCGGCAGCGCCTGGATCGCGCCGACCGCGCAGCCGATATTGAACACCGCGTCCGAACCCTGGAAACGCGCGGGATTCAGCGCGCCGGTCAATACGATCGTCTTGCCCGGAATGCCGGCGAGCACGCGTGCACTCTCCACCATCGTGTCGGTACCGTGCGTGACGAGCACATGCCGGTGCGGTTGCGCGTGAATCGTGCTCCGGATCAGCTCTCGGTCGGTATCATCCATATGCAGGCTGTCCTTGCGCATCAACGCGATCACGTCGAACGTGAACGCGACGCCGAGCTGGGCGAGGATCTCGCCGATCTGCGGCGCGCCGATCTGGTAATTCGACTTGTCGTCGAAATAGATCTTGTCGATCGTGCCGCCGGTGGCGACGATGGCGAGGTGGTTGAGCATGGCGTGACTCGGCTTTCGGGATTCGAATTCTAGTAGCTATCCGACGCCAGCACCTGCGAATCGTGCAGGCCATTGGATTTGAGTCGCAGCAAGCCGTGATCGGCGAAGCGACGTGCGGCTGCGGCCGGGCGCGGATCGTTCTCGGCGCGCAATGCCCATTCGGCGTGACGCGTCAGCAGGGACAGGCCGAGCATGCGCGCCAGACCAAACGCGAGTTCACGACCGCCGGCTTCCATGCGCTCGCGTTCGCCGGTCGACGCCTTCTGCAGCCATTCGGTGATGCGCGTAGCACCTTCGCGCGCAGCGCGTGCACAAGACTCCAGTTCGGGCGCCTGTACTTGCGAAAGAATGGCGCGCTGCGCACTGAGCACCGGTTGCAGGCCGCCGGTGCCACGGAACGCACGCAGGAAATCCAGCGCCTGCACGTTGCTCGTGCCTTCCCATATCGGCCACACCTGCGCATCGCGCAACAGTTGCGGGATACCGCTGTCTTCAAGATAACCGACGCCGCCGAAACACTCGCAGGCTTCCGAGGCAATCGCTACGGCGAGCTTGCCGGTCCACAGCTTCGCCAACGGTGTGAGCAGGCGCAACAGGTTCTGTTGCGCTTCATCGGCCTGGCCGCTCTGCACGCGGCCGAGCAATTCAGTGACGTAGAAGCCGAGATGGAATGCCGCTTCGAATTCGGCCTGCATGCCGGCGAGCGTATCCTGATGCAACGGCTGATCGGCGAGCGGCTTGCCGAACACGATGCGGCGATTGGCGAAGTCGCGCACGAGCGCGATGCAGCGGCGCATCGTGGCCAATGCGCCGATCGCGTTCCAGGTGCGCGTGACGTTGAGCATCGGCGCGATCTGGCGCACGCCGAATTTCGCTTCGCCGACAAGTTCGGCCGGCGCACCTTCCAGACGTATCTCCGCTGTCGGCAATTCGCGTGTGCCGAGCTTGTCCTTGAGACGATCGAGCGTGATGTTGCGCCAGCGCCCATCGGGCTTTTGCGGTTCCAGATAAAACAGTGCGAGCGAGTCGGAACCCGGCGCCGAACCCGCGGGACGTGCGAGCGCGAGCGCGGTTTGCGCGTTGATCGCCGACGTGAACCACTTGCGCCCATA
>Ga0207647_10000969_pt1 | contig 22249 bp, 25 predicted proteins | sample KBSCornC2_FD_184295 | JGI IMG/M metagenome (GOLD analysis project Ga0207647, IMG submission 184295) | Corn rhizosphere microbial communities from Kellogg Biological Station, Michigan, USA - C2 (SPAdes) (version 2) | ecosystem: Host-associated > Plants > Roots > Rhizosphere ... | reverse complement strand
GCACGCCGGCGTGATCGCCACCAGGCCGGCGACGGCGCCTGAAGCAGCACCGACCATCGACGCCTTGCCCTTGATCAGCGATTCGCCGAGCGACCACGCCAGCACTGCCGCAGCTGTCGCCGAGAACGTGTTGATGAAGGCGAGCACCGCGGTGTTGCCCGCTTCGAGCGCCGAGCGATAGGCATCCCTTTCTGGCAATTCGGTTAGAAAGTGGAACATCGCTCTATCGTGCCACACCTGATAGGTCCGTTCGGGGCACCACGCTGTCAGGTCGGCGACGAGCCAGTGCACGCGCGCGGCAGCGTCCCCCAATCGAGCTCGAGCGATCGCGAGTGCAGGGGCCGCAATGTCGAGGACAGACAGATCCGACCACCCGCGGGCCAACAAATGATCCACCAGGCTGGACGCGCCGCCGCCTATGTCGATAAGCGATGTGGAGGGGAGTAGCTGGAGGTCGTCCAGAACGCGCAAAGACGGTTCGGGCCTGGGTTGGTACCAGCTCACGGAATCGGCGGGCTTGGTCGAGTAGACTTGGTCCCAATGCTTCTGATGGCTCCGCTCCATAAGAGAGCTTATCCATTTCGCTAATACCCCGAAACCAATTCAGGGTGTCGACTAGCCCCTACCCGTCACTTCCGCAGTCGCTCGATCGCCTGCGCCAGCGCGACATAGAGTTTGCCCGTGTCGGACGACAGCATCGTAGTCGCGATCGCCGTGCCCTCGCGTGTCGCCATGACGCGACGCAGTAGCGCCTCGAAATCGTGAATGTAGCGGTTCACCAGCTCGCGGAACTCGCTATCGTCATTGTAGCGCTGGACGATGAGATTGGCTTCGGAACGATCGATCAGCTTCACCGCGCGGCGCGTGAAGATGCCGCGGTCGCCGCGTAGATAGGCCTTCCATTCCTCGTCCGTGACTTCGTTCGAGAAGATCTTGGCCACGTCGATCGCGGTCGAGTTGAGCGCCTCGATCAGCAGCCCGGCGGTGCGGGCGAAGCTCTGGTCGTCATGCGCCTCGGTATCCGCGCGATTGGCCTCGATCCGCGCTTCGATCGCGGTGGCGGTTTCGGCGATGGTCAGCAGTTGCCGGCTAAGCCGCTCCGCGACCAGATGCGCGGCCTTGACCGCTTGCTCCGATGCGGTGCCGATCGCGGCCAGCTCCTCCTTGCCGACGTCGGACAGCGCGGCGCTCATCGCGCGCGCGGCGCTCTCGCTCATGCGCTGGGCGATGCGCGGAATGACCCCGCTCAGCGTGTCGCGCGCCTGATCGGCGGCCTGGGTTGCGGTGTCGCGTACCTGGTTTAGCGCCTCTGCCAATTGCCCCGAGGCGCCCTCACTGAGCGAGCGCACTTCGGCATCGGCCTTGACGAGCAATGTCTGCAGCGCGCGCGTTTGCTCGGTCAGCGCAGCAAGGCGATCTTCGGCCAGGCCTTCCGCATCGCCAATCGCCGCTCTTTGCCGTTCGAGCAGCGCTTCTGCTTCCGTCAGCCGCTCGGCCACAGTTACCGCGACCGCGCTCAGATTTTCAGCGCGTGTGCCCGCGGTAGCAATTGCCTGGAGGCTCTGTTCGGCATGGAGGCGGACGCGCGCCAGCGCGGCGGGAATGGCGTCGGTTAAAGTGGAGCTGCTCGCTTCTGCCTGCTCGCGCAGATGCTCAACGCGGCCCACCAATGTCTCCGCGGTCTGGCGGCTGCTGCCGAGCGTCCGGCCGACCGTATCCGCATGCGTCGAAAGCGCGACGATATGCTCGGCGAGATCCGCGGTATGTTCGGCTCCCTTGTCGCCCAGCTCGGCAAACTTGGCTTCGACGGTGGCGATCGCCTGCTCCAGATGATTGAGCAATCCGCGCGCCGCCAACTCCTGGCTGCGCAGGCCCGCGCCGATTCCCTCGACCCGTGCGACAAGCTGGTCGAGCTGTCCGCCGAGCGCGCGCGTCGCTTCCTCACCCGTGGCGGTGACCGATGCCTGACCCTGCTCGACCATCGCGTTGAGCGCGGCGCTCTGGCTGGCAATCACCTGACGGGCGTCATCCAGGCTCTCCGCAGCGGCATCGAGCGCTGCGTCGATCGCGCGGCCCATCGCGCCGGCCGCGTCCTCGATCCGCTTGTCCGCCGCCGCCGCGCTGGCTTCGATCCGGTCGATCTGCCCAGCGAGCCGAGCCGCAGCGCCGCCCGTCGATTCGTTCGCTTGCCGTGCCTGCAGGTCCAGCATCTGCAGCAGCTCGGACAAGGCGCGAGCACGTGTATCGGCCTCGGCACCGCTTTCGCGCAGACCTTCGGCGAGCCTGCGCGTCACTGTTTCGGCATTGGGGATTTCTGTGAGCAGCACGCTCAGATCTTCCCGTGCAATCGCGGTCGCATCGTTCAGCGTCGCTACGGTTCGGCCGACTGAGGCCGCCTGTTCGCTGAGTTCCACGGCGGCACGCCCGATCCGCTCGCCTGCTTCGTTGCCCAGCGTCTGCAGCCCGGCGGCCTGGTCGTTGAGCGCCGCACGCGCCTCGTCGATCTTGCTGGTCAGCAGCGCCAGCATCTGGGCGAGCCCGGCCGAATCAGCGCGCAGACGCGCCGATGCACGCGCATAGGCATTGGCCTCCGCGCGTCCGGTGCGGAGCAGTAAGAGATAAAGTACCGCGAGCAGCGCCAGCGGGCCGCTGCCGAGCCCGATCCATGCGGCCAGCGTGAGCGGGGGCAACAGGTGTCCGGGGCTCGCCTGAAACAGCGTGACGCCGAGCGCGACCGTCCATCCCACGCCAAGCAGCGCGAGCAGCAATCCGGCGATCATACCCGAACGATTGCGTGGCACTTCCGCTTCCCACGTAGTCTCGACGGCGGAATCCGCCTCCTCGGCCAACTCGATCTGCGGTTCTTCCTCCGCCCAACCCACGTTTGTGGCCCCCTGATTCATGGTGCGACTCTATCAGCTTGTAGCGGCTGCGTAAGCGCCAGATGTGCGTGGCGCTTGATTTGCCGCGCGCGGCGTTTGAAAACCGCCATGATGGAGGGGGACGGACCGACCGCGCTGATCGGCGCCTATGAGCCGGGTCCCGGGCCGGGCGGCCTGCGCGCCCTGCTGCCGCTTGCCGGGATGAGCGTCGTCGAACATCAGGCGCGGCGCGCGATCGAGGCCGGGGCGGGACGCGTGCTCCTGCTGATCGACGAAGCGCCGGGCGAACTCGTCGAAGCTATCGGGCGCCTGCGGCACGACGGGATCCAGGCCGGCATGGCGCAGGGGATCGATCAGGCTGCCGACGCGGTCGGCCAGGACGAAACCGTTCTGCTGATCGCCGAAGCGTGTTTACCCGACATCGGTCTGTTGAGGGCTGTGGTTCACTCTCATGTTCCGGCGCTCGCCGTCGTCGGTGACACGACTGAGCACAGCCAGTTTGAGCGGATCGACGCGGACTGGCGATGGGGGGGCGTCGCCCTGATCGACGGCCATCGGGTGGCCGAGACTGCGGCAATGATCGGTGCTTGGGACCCGGTGTCGACATTGATGCGCCGCGCGGTTCAAGAGGGGGCGCAGAGAATCGACGCGGTCAAGACCCCGATACTGACGACCGATGCGGGGGCGCTGGTCGCGGCGGAGCAGGCGATCCTCGCTGAGGCGCGCAAGCCGGCCGAAGATCTGATCGGCCGCGTGCTGTTTGCACCGACCGAGGAACTGGCCTTGCCGCTGCTGCTCGCGCGCAAGACGGATGCGAACATGGTCGCCGCAATTGCGGCGCTGCTTGCGCTTGGCGGCGGAGCGCTGAGCTTCACAAGCTGGCCTTGGGCGGCGTTGGCCAGCCTCTTGCTGTCCGGTCCTGCCGCCGCGGGTGCGGCACGGCTCGCGCGCATTCGTCAGCGGTCCAAGCTGCGGGAGCGCCTTTTCGGCCTGGCCCGTCTTTGCGGCGCTGGCTTGGCCGCGGTCGGCCTTTCGCATTCGCTGGTCGTGTCATCCGGCCAATGGGGCTGGTGGCTGACCGGCGGCCTGTTGATCGCGTCGATGATCGGGCTGACGGCGCAACGGCGGCTCAGTCTCACCCGGCCGCCGATCTGGTACGCGAGCGTGGATACGTTGATCTGGGTGATGCTACCCTTTGCGGTCTCCGGTCATTGGGACTGGGGATTGGCCGCGGTCACTGCCTATGCGGTGAGCTCCTTCGTCTGGGCCGAATGGCTTAAGTTCAGGGACAATCGACCAGAGCCTTGAACCCTTCGTCGCGGCCCACGTTCTCCGCTCGGACCCAACAGGAGGACCTCATGGCCGAAGAAATGCCGAACGACGCGATCGCGCTTCTCAAGGCGGACCATCGCAAGGTCGAGGCGTTGTTCGAGGAATTTGATCAGGCGCGCCGCTCGGATCGGAAGGCGCGGATCGTCGAACAGATCTGCACCGAGCTCAAGATTCACACGATGATCGAGGAGGAGATCTTCTACCCGGCGGTGAAGCCGAAGATCGACGCGAGCATCGTCGAAGAGGGCGTGATCGAACATGACAGCGCCAAGGTGCTGATCAACGACCTCGCGCAGGCCGACCCGAAGGACGAATATTATGACGCCAAGGTCAAGGTGCTGTCAGAAGAGATCAAGCACCATGTCGCCGAGGAGGAGCGCTGGGTTACGGGTATGTTCGCACAAGCGCGCCGTACCGATATCGACATGGAGGCGCTTGGAGCTCAGCTTGCGGCGCGCAAGGAAGAGCTGATGGCTCAGGCCAAAACGAAAGCCGGACTGCCGGCCGCAAAGCTCGAGGGATTGGAATTGGTCGAGGCATGAAGCGGAAGGGCGGCGGATCCCCCTCCGCCGCCTTCCGAACTGTTTTTAGAGGGCGAGGATCACGCCAACGGCAAGCGCCTGCGCCGCGATCGCGAGCATAAGGCTCGTCGCGTTTTCGAACGTCTTCACTTCGGTTTCCCTTCTGCAAGAGCCACATCTCTTGTGCGGTGCAGCATATTTAGGAGGGATAACGTTTCGCCGCCAGTTCAAAACGCTTCATCGTAGTTGCAGGAAACGCAATCGCTCTCGACCGGCATCCCCAGATCCGCAAAGGCCCCAGCAACTGCCTGTGCGCTGCTGAGCACGCCAAGACATGAGCGCACATGAAGCAGACGCCGCAGCTGGTGATGCGCCTCACGCGGCTCGGCATGTGCCCACGCTATCGATTTCAGCAGGATATCTTCCTCACGCGTCATTCGTGCGCAGCAGCAGGGCGCCACACTCAGCCGTGCGGCAGATACGCGGGAGAGTTCGGCCATCAACGCGCGCAGCAGGATCAATGGGCGACGATAACCCACCCCGAAGCCTGTGAAGAATGCATGCGCCGCATGCGCATCGGCGATTCCGCCCGCGGCCATACGTCGGATCGCGAACAGGAGCAGGCGGCGATAGGGGCTCGCGGGTGCAGCATATGGCAATAAGCTGACGGAAGGTTCGGTGTGGCGCATCGACGACTCCTTGGCTGGAGTGATGCTTCCATTAACGCTATTGAGAGTCAATCGCAACATTGTGCCGCTCAGGCGGGCAGCGTGTCGTTCGCGACGAGAACCGTGCCGGCGAGATAGAGCGAACCACCGATCAGAACGACCGGCGCATCCTGCGCAGCGATATCTTGCAGAGCGGACGGGGCATCTTTTGCGGCTCCCGCCGTCAAACCCAGCGATCCGGCCGTGGCGATCACATCGGCAGCGTCATGATGCGCATGGCCGGGCACAGGCACTGCATATATATGCACGCCGCTGCCGGCGAACGGTTCGAGAAAGCCTCGCAGATCCTTGTTTGCAAGCATGCCCAGGATCAGATGGAAGGCTCGCCCCGGCGCTAGCCGATTGCGGAAGAAATCGGCGATGGCGCGGCCCGCTGCAGGATTGTGCCCGCCGTCGAGCCACAATTCGCTGCCCGGCGGGAGCAAAGCGGAAAGCGGGCCGGTCGCCAGCCGCTGCAGTCGCGCCGGCCATTCCGCCCAGCCCATTGCTGCGCGCAGCGAGGCAGGTGGCATTTCTAGTGCGTGCTGATGGCGCAACATGGCGACGGCCAGCGCCGCGTTGGTTGCCTGGTGCGCGCCTGGCAGTCGCGGCAGCGGCAGCTCGAGTTCGCCGGACTCGTCACGATAATGGAGTTTGCCGCGATAGGCCGATGCATCCCAGGCGCCGCCCTTGGCCAGCCATAATGCGCCCACGGACCGAACCACCCGCCCAATCTCGTTTGCTTGTGAGGCCGGATAATGCTGGGTGACCAGCGGAACGCCGGGCTTGGCTATACCGGCCTTCTCTGCCGCTATCTGTTCGATCCGCTCGCCGAGGAACTGCTGATGATCCAGTCCGAGCTGCGCGATGCCGCAGATGAGCGGCCGCTCCAGCACATTGGTCGCATCCAATCGTCCGCCCAAGCCTACCTCGATGATGCAGGCATCAGCAGGGGTTCGTGCGAAAGCGAGAAAAGCCGCGGCGGTCGTGACCTCAAAAAAGCTAGGGGAGATGCCTTCCGCGATATCGAGCACTTGTGCGAGCAAGCTCGCGAGCAGATCGTCCTCGATCAGCGAGCCGGCGATACGGATCCGCTCGTTGAAGCGGACGAGGTGAGGGCTGGTATAGACGTGGACCTTGCGCCCCGAGGCTTCGATCGCTGCGCGCAGGAAAGCGCAGGTTGAGCCTTTGCCGTTGGTGCCGGCGACGTGAAATACCGACGGCAGCGCATGATGCGGATTGCCGAGTCGCTCGAGCAGCGCGCTGATACGTTCCAGCCCGAGTATGTCGGCGCCCGGGGAAAGCGTTGCCAGCCGGTCCAGCTGCTGCTGGACCGCGGGATCGGACGAGATGGCGAAATCGGCCATTACCTAAGCTCCTCCCTGCCAAGGGAGGGGTTTGGCGTGGGTGATGGCGTAAGAGGTGGAACTCCTTTTTGGCCGGGCCCACCCCCAAGCCCCCTCCCTTGGCAGGGAGGGGAAGTTCACGCGGCCTGCTTGCCGGGGCAGAGATAGGCGATCAGTCGCGCCAACTCGCTCCGCAGCTTGTGACGATGCACGACCATGTCGAGCATGCCATGTTCAAGCAGATATTCGGCGCGCTGAAAGCCCTCGGGCAGTTTCTCCCGGATCGTGCTTTCAATCACGCGCTGTCCGGCAAAGCCGATCAAAGCGCCCGGCTCGGCGATCTGTACATCACCCAGCATCGCGTAGGACGCGGTGACGCCGCCCGTAGTCGGATCGGTCATTACGACGATATAGGGCAGGCCCACTTCGTGCAGCTTCTGGATCGCGACGGTGGTCTTGGGCATCTGCATCAGTGAGAGAATACCCTCCTGCATGCGTGCCCCGCCTGCGGCGGTGAAGATGATATAGGGGCAATGCTCAGCAATCGCCGCTTCGACGCCTGCGACGAAGGCCGCGCCCACCGCGAGCCCCATCGATCCGCCCAGGAAGCCGAAATCCTGCACGCCGACCACGGCCTTGAAGCCCTCGATGCGGCCGGTCGCATTGACCAGTGCGTCAGTCTCCCCGGTCTTTGCCCGTGCTGCCTTCAGGCGATCGGTATATTTTTTGGAATCCCGGAACTTGAGCGGGTCCTCGTGTACCTGGGGCGAGGGGAGCGGCGTATAGACGCCGCTGTCGAAGATCGCGTCGAAACGCGCGTCGGGCCCGATCCGCCCATGGTGCTGGCACTTGGGGCAGACCGACTGATTTTCCTCATATTCGCGCGTGAACAACATCGTCCCGCAGCTCGGGCATTTGTGCCAGAGATTGTCGGGGGTCTCACGCTTGGGCATGAAGGGCAGCGCATTGCGCACCCGATCGATCCAGCTCATGCCGCCATCTCCTTACGTACGGCGCGCACGGCGCCGCTCAATTGCTTGACGAAATCGACCACCGCGGGAGCGGGGTCGTCCCCACTTTCCGCAGCCTTGGCGATCACATCGACAATCGCCGACCCTACCACCACGCCATCGGCAACCCGGGCGATCTCTGCTGCCTGATCCGCCGTCCGCACGCCGAAACCGACCGCAATGGGTAGATCCGTGTTCTGCTTCAGCCGCGCAACGGCCTCTGCAATGTTAGCCGTTGCAGCCTGCTGCATGCCGGTGATGCCCGCGACCGAGACATAATAGAGGAAGCCGCCCGCGCCGTGGAGCACGGCTGGCAGCCGTTCGGCGTCGGTCGTGGGCGTGGCGAGGCGGATCAGCGCAATCCCTTCGGCCCGCAACGAAGGCCCCAGCGCGTCATCCTCTTCCGCCGGAATATCAACGCAGATCACACCGTCGATGTCCGCACCCGCGCATTGATCTGCAAACCAGGCGGCGCCACGGTGAAGCATGGGGTTGGCATAGCCCATCAGCACCAGCGGCACCTCGGGATGCCTCGCCCGAAAGCCGTTGGCGATCGCGAAAATGTCGGAGGTGCGCGTCCCTGCTCCCAGTGAGCGAAGATTGGCGCGTTGAATCGCCGGGCCATCCGCCATCGGATCGGTGAACGGCATCCCCAGCTCGATCACATCGGCACCGCCTTCGACGAGCGCGTCGAGGATCGCGGGGGTGACGGCAGCATTCGGATCGCCGGCGGTTACGAAGCAGACCAGGGCGGGGCGGCCTTTGGCGAATGCGTCGGACAGGCGGGTCATGCGCGCGTCACCCCGGCGGAAGCCGGGGCCTCAGCAAATTGCCGAGCAGGGAGCGAAACGCGCCCCATGCCCCGGCCTCCGCCGGGGCGACGCAACTGGCCCATCATATCTGTGCCCCCAAGGCGTTCGCGACGGTGAAGATGTCCTTGTCTCCGCGGCCGGAGAGGTTGAGCAAGACGATCTGGTCGCGCCGATATTCGCGTGCCTTGCGAACGACCGCGGCGACGGCGTGCGCGCTTTCGAGCGCGGGGATGATGCCTTCGGTGCGCGAGCAGAGTTGGAAGGCGTCGAGCGCTTCCTGATCAGTGACGGGCTCGTACTTCACGCGGCCGATGTCGTGCAGCCAGCTATGTTCAGGACCGATGCCGGGATAGTCCAGGCCGGCCGAGATCGAGTGTGCCTCTGTGATCTGCCCGTCCTCATCCTGAAGCAGATAGGTCTTGTTGCCGTGGAGGATTCCCGGCGTACCGCCATTGAGGCTGGCGGCATGCTTGTTGGTGTCGACGCCATGGCCGGCCGCCTCGATGCCGAGCATCTCGACATTCTCGTCGTCGAGGAACGGGTGGAACAGGCCGATCGCGTTCGATCCGCCGCCCACCGCTGCCACCAGCAGGTCCGGCAAACGGCCTTCCGCCTGCATGATCTGGGCTTTGGATTCGTGCCCGATCACAGACTGGAAATCGCGAACAAGCTCCGGATAGGGATGCGGGCCCGCGGCGGTGCCGATAATGTAGAAAGTGTCGTGGACGTTGGCGACCCAATCGCGCAGCGCCTCGTTCATCGCATCCTTGAGCGTCTGCGCGCCGGAGGTGACAGGCACTACTTCGGCACCCAGCAGCTTCATACGGAACACGTTGGGCTGCTGCCTCTCGACGTCCTTCGCCCCCATATAGATCACGCAAGGCAGGCCGAAGCGCGCGGCGACGGTCGCCGTTGCAACGCCATGCTGGCCGGCCCCGGTCTCAGCGATGATACGCGTGCGGCCCATGCGGCGCGCGAGCAGGATCTGGCCGATGCAATTGTTGATCTTGTGCGCGCCGGTGTGATTCAGCTCCTCGCGCTTGAAGTAGATTTTGGGACCCAGCCCTTCAGGCAAGGAGGCGCGCAGCGTCTCGGTCAGCCGCTCTGCATAATAAAGCGGACTCGGGCGGCCGACATAATGCGTCATCAGCCCGTCGAGCTCGGCCTTAAAGGCGGGGTCCGCCTTGGCCGCGCGATATTCGCGCTCTAGCTCGAGGATGAGCGGCATCAGCGTTTCGGCGACGTAGCGCCCGCCATAATCGCCGAAATGGCCCGAGGGATCGGGCTGCTGTCGAAGGCTGTTGTGGAGTGTCATAGACGCGCCGCCGCTTGAAGGAAGGCGGCGATCTTGTCCACATCCTTGACGCCTGGCGCACTTTCCACGCCCGAAGAAACGTCGACCAGCTGCGCGCCGGTGATGCCGGCCGCCTCGGCCAGATTGTTCGCATCCAACCCGCCGGACAAAGCCCAGGGCAGGGGATGGCTGAAGCCGTCGAGCAATTTCCAGTCGAAGCGCAGCCCCATGCCGCCCGGCAATGTGCCCTTGGGCGTTTTTGCGTCGTAGATGATGCGATCAGCCACGCCGCGGTAAGCGCGAGCGGCCTCAAGGTCAGCGCGGGTCCGGATGGGAATCGCCTTCCAAAGTTCCAGACCGTAACGCTTAAGCGATGCCAGGCGCTGGGGGCTTTCGTCCCCGTGGAGCTGAAGCGCGCTCATGCCGGTTTGGACAACCCGCCCAATCAACGCGTCATCGGGATCGACCAATACGGCGGCCTTGCCAACATGGGCCGGCGTGCGCGCCACCAAGGCGGTCGCCTGCTCTGGCGTGACATTCCGCGGGCTTTTGGGGAAGAAAACGAAGCCCAGCCACGCCGCCTCGTGCGCGATTGCCGCGTCAAGGGTTTCGGGGGTGGAAAGCCCGCATATCTTCGCCTGGACTCGCATGATGCTGCGCGAGGTGGGCAAAGCGGCGCCGAAGCGCAAGCCATTACTCGCAACAATGCCGAAAAGCCGTTCTTGCTCGGTTCGTACGTGACATATACATTTCCCATGATATGTCCGACAAATCAGAAAAAGGGAGGATGGCGATGCGCGTGAGACTGATGTTGATTGCTTCGGCGGTGGCTGTAACGGCGCTGAGTGGCCCTGCGTCCGCGCAGGAGATGGACCTGATGCAATTCGCCGACGCAAATGGCGACGGCAAGGTCACGCCGGAGGAGTTTGCGGCTTTCCGCGAGCAGGGCTGGAATTTCTTCTCGCAAGGTGCGGAAAAGTTGAAGCTCGCCGATCTCGACCCGATGGCCAAAGGTGCCTTCATCGGCGTCAAGCCCGACGCCGAAGGCAATGCGGACAAGCAAGCCTATCTTGCGGTGACGACCGAGCGCTTCAAGGCCGCCGACAAGAATGGCGATGGTACGCTCGATCGTGACGAGCTCAACAATTCGGTGAAGCCGGCGAGCTGATCGCGGGCGGAGCTCGGCTCCGATCCATCGAGCCCATCGCCAAGCCTTGTGATTGGCAAGGGGCGGCGCCATAGCGGGCATATGCTGACCGCAATGGACATAATCGTCCTCCTCCTCATCGGTGGCGGCGCTGTGATGGGCGTGATGCGCGGCTTCGTGATGGAAGTGCTGTCGCTGTTCGCCTGGGCAGCCGCCATCTTCGCGCTCAAACTGCTGCACGGCCCTGTGGCGAGCCTGCTCGTCCATGTCGTGAAAAGTCCGAGCGGGGCCGCGGTCCTGTCTTTCGTGCTCATCTTCGCGGTCGTATTTTTCGGCGGTAAGATGGTGGCGGCCTCGCTCGGCCAGCGGACCAAGAAGTCGGTGCTGGGGTCGGTCGATCGCCTGCTCGGGTTGGGTTTCGGTGCGCTCAAGGGCCTGTTGATCGCAACCGTGCTCTTCCTCGGCGTGAACCTTGTTTATGAGACGATCTATGGGGGTACCGCGGCGCGTCCCGCGTTCGTCCGCAATTCGCGCACCTATCCTCTATTAAACGCAAGCGGCCGCGCGGTGGTCGATTGGGTCCAGCGCCGGCGCACTCACGCCGCCAGCCCCGACAACGGCGCGGCTGAGCGCGCCCAGGCGAACGGCGGCTGAGCGCCATGTCCGCGGCGCTCTACAATACGCAGATCCTCAGGCTCGCGACCAGCATACCCCATCATGCGCGCCTGGCGCATGCGCAGGGTACGTCCGAACGGCGCTCACCAATCTGCGGCAGCCGTGTCACGGTCGACGTTGTACTCGACCGCGAAGGGAGGATCGTGGAACTGGGCCAGGAAGTCCGCGCCTGTGCGCTGGGTCAGGCCTCGGCATCGCTGATGGGGGCGCACGCGATCGGCCGCACCCACGCTGAAATCGAGGAGGCGCGCGATGCCCTCGCCGATTTCCTGACCGGCGCGCGCGAAGATCCCGGCAGCTGGCCCGGGCTCGAGATTTTCGTGCCAGCACGTGCGCATAGCGCCCGTCACGCCTCGATCCGCTTGGCTTTCGAAGCCGCGGCAGAGGCGGTCGCCCGTGCTGCGTCGGCGCAAGCCGCATGAACGAGACGCTCGTCTTCGACGGTTTCATCATGCTGGGCGCCGCGCTCGGCTTCGTGCTGCTGTTCCGTAAGCTCGGGCTCGGTGCCACGCTGGGCTACCTCGTCGCCGGTGCACTGATTGGGCCGGAGGCGATGCGGCTGGTCAATGGCGCCGAAAGCAAGCTCTCGATCGCGGATCTCGGCATCACTCTGCTGTTGTTCCTGGTCGGCCTGGAGCTCAACCTGACCAGGCTCTGGCGCCTGCGCCGCGACATTTTCGGTTTCGGCCTGGCGCAGGTGGTCCTGTGCGGTGCGGCCTTGGCGGTGGTTATTTATGCATTCGGGTTCAGCTGGCCCGCCGCAATCGCGCTCGGCTTGCCGCTTGCCCTCTCGTCGACCGCGCAGGTGCTGCCGATGCTGCAGTCTGCCGGGCGCCTCAACACGCCCTTCGGCGAGCGCGCTTTTTCGGTGCTGCTGTTCCAGGACCTGTCGATCGTGCCGCTGATCACGATCGTGGCAAGCCTGTCGCGCGTGCCCGCGGACCCGGGCACGCCGCCCGGCTGGATATTGGTGCTCTATACGATCGGCGCGGTCGTCGGGCTGGTGCTGGCGGGGCGCTACATTTTCACGCCCTTGTTCCGGCTGATCGGGGGCTTGGGCGAACGTGAATTGTTCGTCGCCGCCGGGCTGTTCACCGTCCTCACCGCCGCGGCGGTGATGGAGATGCTCCACCTGTCGACCGCGCTTGGCGCGTTCGTCGCGGGTGTGATGCTGGCCGACTCGCCCTATCGACACGAATTGGAGGCGGACGTCGAACCCTTCCGCACCGTGCTGCTGGGCCTCTTCTTCATCGCCGTCGGCATGCGGCTCGATCTGCACGCGATCGTTGCGCGGCCCTTGTTCGTGATGGGAATGGCGTTTTCGGTGGTAGCCGTAAAGGCGGCGCTGATATCTCTCATCGCGATGATATTCGGGCTGGAACGGCGCCCTGCCTTCGCACTCGGGCTTTTGCTCAGTCAGGGCGGCGAATTCGGCTTCGTATTGTTCGGTCAGGCCGCAGCCGCGCAGCTGATTGCGCCTGAAGCAGCTAGCCTGTTCAGCGCTATCGTCACCGTATCGATGGTGACCACGCCTTTCCTGATGAAGGTGGCGACGCGCTTCAATCGGCCGAAGGCAGAGGCGGTGCGCGACGATCTCGATGGGCCAGACAAGGCCGAGCAGGCGGCGGGCATAGTCGTCGGTTACGGGCGCTTCGGCCAAACGGTCGCGCAGATGATGAGCGGCGCCGGCTTTACGGTCACGATTATCGACAGCGATGCCGAGATGATCGATGTCGCCGCCAAGTTCGGCGCCAAGGTCTATTATGGCGACGGGACGCGCCTGGATCTGCTCAAGCAGGCGGGTGGATACGAGGCGCGCATCATCGTCTTCGCGATGGATAAAGACCAGCTGAGCCGGGAGGAGCTGGAGCTGGCGCTCAAAACCTTCCGCCAGGCGGCCGTGTTCGTGCGTGCCTATGACCGTCGTACGCTGATGCGCTACCGTGGTCTCGATACCGCGGCGGTAATCCGCGAAGTGTTCGAGAGCGCTGTAACGATGGGGCGCAAGGTACTCAAAACGCTGGGCGTCGAAGATGAGCGGATCGCGCGTATCGAAACCGCCTACCGCGCCCGGGACAAGGAGCGCCTGCGTATCCAGGCCGAGAAGGGTTTCGACGCGCCGGAAGTCCGAAGTCAATTTTCACCGACGCGGCTGCTGCTGGAAGAGGATCAGTGAGTGCGGTTACGCTGGCGCGCTTAGCCGCCTTGTCCGCCGCCATTGCGGTGATTGCGGGTGCGTTCGGAGCGCATGGGGCTGAGGGAAAGGCCGTTCAGTGGCTCAAGACGGGCGGCGAATATGAGTTGATTCATGCCCTCGCCACGCTCGTCGCATTGCGTATGGGCGTGCGAACGGCAGCAATGTTGCTGCTCGGCGGATCGGCTCTTTTCGCCGCGACGCTCTATGCAATGGCCCTTGGCGGTCCGTTATGGCTTGGTGCGATCACGCCTGTCGGAGGCGTCGGAATGATTGCCGGCTGGCTCGTTCTCGCCTGGCAGGGGGCTGTCCCCGACCGTTCGGGACGCTGATCGGACGCCCTCGCGATGACCAATCCGATCGGCATTTTGGCGATTCGCCTGCATCAGGCGGTAATCGAACCGGCGCTCGTGCTCGCGTTGCGCGGGCCGCGACTGCGGATGTTCGGGGCGGAACGGCCAGACGCGGAGGAACTGGAGGTCGAATGGCATCGGCCTGACGATTGCCGCGCTCCATGTCCGCTTCATGCGGATAAGGTGCCCAAACTGCTGCGCCGTTATGCGCGACAGGGGGCCAAACGCTCCGCGCTGGCCGATCGAACACGACTCACGCCGATGCTCATCCCGCTCGAGCAATTGGATGGCGTTGCGGCCTTCGAAGCGCAGCTCAAGCAACGCTCCTCGCGCACGCTGAGTAAGATCCGGCGTGCGGCACGGCTCGGCTATAGCGCGCGGCAATTCATGCTCGCCTCGCACGTCGAGGATATGCACGCGATCCGCACATCAATGGCGTTTCGGACAGCCGGGCCAGTATTCGATCGATGGTTCCTGAAGCCCGAGCATATCGGCAGGGCCGCAACCGAGTTGCTGCCTGTGGCGGCACCCTGCTGCCCCGTGCATTGGACGATATGGTGGGGCGTGTTCGCGCCCGAGCCGGGGCATCGGCAAAACGGGGTGGAGGTCGGTGAGCGGCTGGTTGCCTACGTCAAGGTGATGCGGATCGGGGATGTGGTCCACTACACGGAGATCATGGGCCATCGCGACCGGCTTGGGGATGGCGTGATGCTGCTGCTGCACCATGCGATCGTCAGCTGGTTGATCGAGGCAGCGGAGCCTGCTGCCCAGGGCAGCCGCGTGCTGCTCTATGGCGCCGCCGAACATGGCGGAGCCGGGTTGCTTACCTGGAAGAAGCGCGCCGGCTTCGTGCCCGGCCGGCTCAGGCTGGCCGCGCCGGCTTAGCGCTCGCCGTCGAGGAAGCGCGCCACTTCGCCCAGATCGACCTGCTTGGCGAGAAAGGTCTGGCCGATTCCGCGCGCGAGCAGGAAGGGGAGGCGGCCGCCTTCCATCTTCTTGTCATGCGCCATGTGGCCGACCAAAGTCGCGCCATCGGCATCAACATGCGCCGCCCCAAGCGTGGTCGGTAGCCCGACCTGCTCGAGATGGCTGGCGACACGCACCGCGTCCTGGCCTGGGCAAAGCCCTTGCGCGGCGGAGAAGCGGAAAGCGAGCGCCATGCCGCAGGCGACCGCCTCGCCATGAAGAAGCTTGTCGGAAAAGCCGGTTTCCGCTTCGAGCGCGTGCCCGAATGTATGGCCAAGATTGAGCAAGGCACGCGTTCCGGTGGTCTCGCGCTCGTCCGCGGCGACGACGCGTGCTTTAGCGGCGACGCTGTGCGCGATCGCACGTGTTCGCGCGTCGGCATCGCCTGCCAGCAATGAAGCGGCATGGCCTTCGCACCACGAGAAAAAATCGAAATCGTCGATCAGCCCATATTTGACGACCTCGGCATAGCCGGCGCGCACTTCGCGCGCGGGCAACGTGTCGAGTGTGGTCGGATCGATCAGCACCAGATCGGGCTGATGGAAGGCGCCTATGAGATTCTTTCCAGCCCGCGTGTTGATCGCGGTCTTGCCGCCGACTGAGCTGTCCACCTGCGCGAGCAAGGTTGTTGGCACCTGCACGAAGCCGCAGCCGCGCTTGAGGATCGAAGCGGCGAAGCCGACCAGATCCCCGATCACTCCGCCGCCCAGCGCGACAATACGATCGCTTCGCTCGACGCCGAGCTCAAGGAGCCGATCCGTCAGGCGCTCGAGCATGGCCCAGCTCTTGGTAGCTTCACCTGCTGGGAGCACGATCGGTTCGGCACGGACCTCGCCAAGGCCGGAAATCAGACGCGGCAATTGCGTTGTCGCGACCGATTCGTCGGTAACGACCACCAGCCGCCCGTTGCGGGCATAAGATTCGAGATGCACGGACACGCGATCGAGCAGGCCAGCCTCGATCAGGATGGGATAGGCGCGATCGCCTAACCCGACGTCGACACGGATCATCGTCCCAATGCTTTCATGATCGCGTCCACCGTTGCCTCATGCGGCAGGGGACGGCTGCGGATGTGGATCGGGGCGAGCGCATAGATCGGGTTACGGATCTTGGCCAGCGCCGCGAGCTTTTCGCGCGGATCGCTGCCGTTCAGCAACGGTCGGGAGCCCGCACGTCGGCCGACCCGCTCCGCCAGCACCTCCACATCGGCGTCGAGCCAGATTGCCGTCGCACGTTCAAGGATAAGGCTACGCGTCTGCTCGTTCATGAAGGCGCCGCCGCCCGTGGCGATGACCTTGGGATTCCCGTCGACCAACCGCGCGATCACGCGCCGCTCGCCGTCCCGGAATTCCTGTTCGCCATATTTCTCGAACATTTCAGCGATGGTCAGGCCCGCCGCCTCCTCGATCTCATGGTCGGAATCGACGAAGGGGAGATGAAGGCGATAGGCGAGCCGACGGCCAACCGTGGACTTGCCCACGCCCATCAGTCCGATCAACACGATCGGACGCGATATCGGATCATGTTGGTTCGCGGAGGAAGGCGACATGGCGGCAGGGGCTATACACAGCCGCCCCCGGTCGGGCAAAAGCGCCCCGCACATGAATTCTTGAAGGATGCCAAGTTGCCGCGCCCGATTCTGATTCTGCTCATTCTCCTCGTGGTCATCGTCGGCGCGATGTTCGTGCTGGCGGCGCTCGATCGTCCGGTGCCGGTCACGCATATCGAGCAGCCGGTGACCACCAATGCGGCGACGCACTAAGGTTCTTTCTGTCCTGGCGGCGGGCGTCGCGGCGCTCGCCATCGCGCTGCCCGCGCTGAGCCAGGACGCGCCGGAATCACTGCTGCCGCCGGGGTTCGGCACGGCACCCCCGAAGGCCGCGCCTGCCACAGCCCCCGCGCCGGGGCAGACTGCTCCTGGTCCCGCCGCCTCTCCCGCACCCGCGACTCCTGCGCCGCCCGTCTCGCCCAATGCTGACGAGGCTGTCGGCGAAGTCGGCCCCTCGCTGCTGCCTGCCGACGTCGCCAAGCTCGCCGAGGCCGAGGCCACGCCCTTGGAAGAGATGCCGCCCCAAGCCAAAAGGCCGCTCGATCTAGTCGGAACGGCCCCGGCTTATGGTCCCGCCGCTTTTGGCGATGCGGATGGGCGCTATCTCGTCACGCTGATGCGCCGGCTGCAGACGCCGATCGCCTCGCGGTGGGCGGAGATCATGCTGCGGCGCGCGCTGATCGGCGCGACGCCTGCGCCATCGGGTGAAGGGCAAGCGGATTGGGTGGCCGATCGCGCTGCATTACTGCTGCGGCTGGGGGAGGCTGATGCCGCGCGAATGCTGGTCCAGCGCGTGGACGTCGATCGCTTCAGCCCGCGCTTGCGCCGGGTCGCAATCGAATCCGCGCTCGCAACCTCCGATCCTCAGGGGTTGTGCCCGCTGCCTGACGGAAGCGAGCAGGTCGGGGGACAACCTGCCTGGCCGATGATTCGCGCGATGTGCGCGACCTTGGCAGGAGACGGAGCAACCGCCAATGCCACCATCGGCCGCGGCCCTCCCAACGACCCGATCGATCATCCGCTTGCTGAAAGATTGGTTGCGGCAGGCGGCGGCGGGCGGCGCGACATCGGGATCGAGTGGGCCGCAGTGGACACGCTGACCGATTGGCGTTTCGGGATCGCCACGGCGCTCGGCATCGCCATCCCCCAGAATCTGTTCGATAGCGCCCCCGTCTGGTTTCAGGCCTGGTTGGCACGCGCGCCGATGCTGTCGGCGGCGGACCGGATCGCGCCCGCACGTGTGGCAGCGGCGCTCGGCGTCCTGTCGAGTGCTGACTTGGTCGACCTTTATGGTCGCGTGATGGACGAGGCCGGGGATGAAGACACGGATAGTCCCTCGGGGCGGCTGCGCGCAGCCTACCGGGGTGACGATGATGACGCGCGCCTCGCGGCCATGCACGCGCTGTGGGACGCGGCGGCGAACGGGGAAGGGGGCGAACGCGATCGCTACGCGGCCTCGATCCTGACCGCGCGCGCCGCAGCCGGCATCACGCCATCGTCAGATCAGAAGGACGATGTTGCGGCCCTGATTGCCTCGATGCTTGCCGCTGGGCTGGACGTGCAGGCGGAACGCTGGGCAGGCATCGCCGAAGCGACAAGCGGATCGGACGGCGATCGCGCATGGTCGATGCTCGCGGTCGGCGCACGTCGTCCGGTGGTTGCCATCGACGCTGCGCGCGTTCGGAAATTTGCCGATCGCTCCGGCGACGGAGGAGCGCAGCGCAGCGCGCTGCTGATCTCGGCACTGGCGGGCCTGGGGCGCCTGAGCGACGCCGACGCCGCTAAACTGGCGGCGCGGGTGGGCGTGACGCTCGGTCAGCCGAGTCGCTACGGGGCTGCCCTGCGCCGCGCGGTGGCCGGTGGCCAGCGCGGTACGGTCGCGCTGCTGGTGGCGGGCGGAATGCAATCGCCCAAATGGACGGGCGTGCCCGCGGCAGATTTCTACCAGATGATCAGCGCGTTGCGCGCGGTGGGCATGGAGAATGAAGCGCGCATGATCGCTGCAGAGGCGATGGCGCGGTTGTGACCGTTGCCGCTGCGAGCGGGGAAGACCGGGCGCTGATCGAGCGCTTCCTGGAGATGATGGCAGCCGAGGCGGGGGCGGCAAGGAACACACTTGCGGCCTATGGGCGCGACTTGGCGGGCGCATCCCAATCGCTCGGCGGCCGGCTAGGCTCGGCCGACGCGGCGATGCTCGGACGGCTGGGCGAGGAATGGCTGCCGCTCGCGCGTAGCAGCGTGGCGCGCAAGTCGTCCGCCTTACGGCGGTTCTTCGCTTTCCTCGCCGAGGAAGGTTTGCGCGAGGACGATCCCTCCGATGCGCTGCCTCGCCCTGGCATTGCCCGCGCGCTGCCGCGCACGCTCGCTCATAATGATGTGGATCGGCTTTTTGCGGAGATCGAGCGACGCCTCTCCATCGATCGCTCCCCGCCCAACCTGCGCTTGGCCGCACTAATCGAGCTGCTTTACGGGTCAGGCCTGCGCGCGACCGAGCTCGTCTCGCTGCCGCGTCACCTGGTGCGGCGCGACCAACCCTATTTGATCCTACGCGGCAAGGGCGGGCGCGAGCGGCTGGTGCCCGTGTCGGAGAGGGCGCGTATTGCGGTTGCGGAATATGCCGCGACGCTGCCCAAGGACAGCACCTACCTTTTTCCTTCGGGCAAAGCGGCGCATCTCAGCCGGGTCCGACTGTTCCAGTTGCTGCGCGGCCTAGCGGCGGATGCGGGCATCAGCCCGGATCGTGTGAGCCCGCACGTATTGCGGCATGCCTTCGCGACCCATCTGCTCGAGGGTGGCGCTGATCTGCGCGCCTTACAAACGATGCTCGGTCATGCCGACATCGCGACGACGCAAATCTATACCCATGTCGACAGTCGGCGCCTGGTAGAGCTGGTCAATCGGCGTCATCCGCTGGCGGATCCCGGCCGCAAATGATCAAGGCGCGTTGACGCTGGCCGTTCGGCCTCCTAACCGCCGCGCCATGGTCTCCTACCTCGAATTCGAAAAACCGATCGCCGAGCTCGAAGCGCGGATCGTCGAACTGCGCGAGACCGCGGACAGCCATGACGACACGCTCGATATCGAAGCGGAGGTGGCGAAGCTCCAGGCCAAGTCGGATCGGCTCCTGCGCGACACCTACGCCAAGCTGACGCCATGGCAGAAGACGCAGGTCGCGCGTCACCCCGAGCGGCCGCATCTCAAAGATTATATCGCGGGCTTTGTCGACGATTTCATGCCGCTTGCGGGCGATCGCGCCTTCGCTGACGACCAAGCGATCGTGGGCGGCCTGGGCCGTATCGCTGGACGGCGCGTGATGGTGATCGGCCATGAGAAGGGTGACGACACCGCCAGCCGCATCAGGCACAATTTCGGCATGGCCAAGCCCGAAGGCTATCGTAAGGGGATCCGCCTGATGCGGCTCGCCGAGCGTTTCGGCCTCCCCCTCGTTACGCTGGTCGATACGGCGGGCGCGTTCCCCGGCGTCCAAGCTGAAGAGCGCGGGCAGGCCGAGGCGATCGCGCGCTCGACCGAGCAGTGCCTGGCGCTGACGGTGCCCGTCGTCGCCGCGATCGTGGGCGAAGGCGGCTCCGGCGGGGCAGTGGCGCTCGCTGCGGCCAACCGCGTGCTAATGTTCGAACATGCAATCTATTCGGTGATTTCGCCCGAAGGCGCATCGTCGATCCTGTGGCGGGGGCCGGAAAAAGCGGCCGACGCGGCCGAGGCGATGAAGATCACCGCGCAGGATCTGGAAAAACTTGGCGTTGTCGATCGCATCGTACCCGAGCCCATTGGAGGGGCCCAGCGTGATCGAGTGGCCGCGATCGCCGCTCTAGGAAGCGCAATCTCCGAAGAACTGGCCGACCTGGCGAGCAGCTCGCCGGCCGCGCTGCTGGAGCAACGGCGAACGAAGTTTCTGGCAATCGGTTGACCCCTCCCGTGAATGCCACGGGAGGGGCAAAGTCTCTTACGAGACGTTCATGCTGTTCGACACGTTGGAGAACGTGTTGGAGAGCTTGCCACCAACCGCCGCCATGGCGCCAATCGCCGCGACCGCAATCAGAGCCGCAATCAACCCATATTCGATGGCAGTCGCGCCGCGCTTGTCCGCAGCCAGGTTTTTGAACAACTTCATATGTGCCTCCAGAAGTCCGCCTCCGGACGGAGGCCGGTCGTTTCGTAACCGTATCTGCGATATTCTTGCGTTTCGGAGCATGGTTAATGGGCCAGATACTGTTCTGCGGACGGGGCAGGGCGAATTCGAGAAAAAGAAAGGGCCGGCGCAATCGCTCGCGCCGGCCCCGCTTTGTTAGTCTGTAATCGAGGATTACGAGACGTTCATGCTGTTCGACACGTTCGAGAACGTGTTCTTGAGCTTGCCACCAACGGCGCCCATCGCGCCAATCGCGGCGACCGCGATCAGGGCGGCGATCAGGCCGTATTCAATGGCGGTAGCGCCCTTGCTGTTCTTGATGAAATTACGAATGGCACGCATGGATATTCTCCTCGTCGATCGACTTCGATAGGTCCTGTCTTCACGGCGCCGGCTGCCTTATGGAGCGGACCAGCGAGTGTGGTATTACCAGAGGGTGGTTTCCGAATATTTAATGCCGAACTGGTGATTTTACGCGTCAGGCATGACGTTGCTGACCTTATTTGACGTGCTGCCCCAGATGCCGCCGTTGGTGCCGCCAAGCGCCGAAATGCCCGCCATCACCACGATCACGATCAACGCGACGATCAGTCCATATTCGATCGCTGTCGCGCCGCGGACATTGCGTATGAGCTTGATCAAACGGCGCTTCATGTCCAATCCCTCGGTGATCCGCCAGATACGCAACGGACTCGGGGCGCCATTCTAGTCCAGGGTCGGTAAAGAAAGCCTTCTCATGAATTTCCTGCCCGTCGCATCTGCGGCCTTGATCGATGCTGACGGCCGGTTGCTGATTCAGCAGCGCCCTCCGGGAAAGCCTTTTGCCGGATTGTGGGAGTTCCCCGGCGGCAAGATCGAGGAAGGCGAAACGCCCGAGGTAGCCCTGATTCGCGAGCTCAAGGAGGAGCTTGGGATCGACGTGGAAGCGGCCTGCCTGGCACCCGCCACCTTCGCGAGTGATCTCCAACCTGGCGGTACACGCCACATGATCCTGCTGCTCTATGTCTGCCGTAAGTGGCGCGGCACCCCGCAGTCGCTCGAAGGAGGCGCGCTGCGCTGGGTTCGCGTGCAGGAGCTATACGGGTTGGAGATGCCGGGCCCGGATCGGCCGCTTATCGGCCTGCTTGAGGCACTGCTCTGATAGAGATCAGGCGTTCGGCTTGAGCGCCGCGGCAAGGCTCGCAGTCGCTGATCCGCGCCGTGCCGGTTGAGGCTGATTCGGGCCTGGGGCCCATCCGGTCATGAACAGCAACTCGAATCGCTCTCTCAGCCGACCATCCTCATCGGCATGCGCCGCAAAGGATCGAGCGA
>Ga0207647_10000964_pt1 | contig 22315 bp, 19 predicted proteins | sample KBSCornC2_FD_184295 | JGI IMG/M metagenome (GOLD analysis project Ga0207647, IMG submission 184295) | Corn rhizosphere microbial communities from Kellogg Biological Station, Michigan, USA - C2 (SPAdes) (version 2) | ecosystem: Host-associated > Plants > Roots > Rhizosphere ... | reverse complement strand
CCTACCAGAACATCAAGGTCGAGAAGATCGACGACCACACCGTCAAGGTGATCTTCAAGGCTCCGACCCCGTTCTGGGCCGACCCCTTTGTCGGCTCCGTCGGCCAGATCCTGCCGAAGCATCATTTCGGCGACTATGCCGGCGCAAAGTCGCGCGACGCGCCGGGCAATCTGAAGCCGGTCGGCACCGGACCGTATAAATTCGTCGAGTTCAAGCCGGGCGATTTGATCCTGGCCGAGCGCAACCCCGACTATCACGTCAAGAACCAGCCGCATTTCGACACGCTCGAGGTCAAGGGCGGCGGCGATGCGGTCTCCGCCGCGCGCGCCGTGCTGCAGACCGGCGAATACGACTATGCCTGGAACCTGCTGGTGGAGGACGAAGTCCTCAAGCGCATGGAGGCCAGCGGCAAAGGCAAGGTGGAGTTCACGCTCTCCGGCGGCGTCGAGTTCATCGTCCTCAACACGACGGACCCGTGGACCGAGGTCGACGGCGAGCGTTCGAACGCCAAGACCAGGCACCCGACGCTGTCCGATCCGGCCGTTCGCCGGGCGTTCAACCTGCTGGTCGATCGCGAGGCCATCCAGAAATTCATCTACGGCCGCGCCGCCGTCGCGACGGCAAGCTTCGTCAACCAGCCCAGCCAGTTCAAGTCGAGCAAGCTGAAATACGAGTTCAACGTCGACAAGGCGAACAAGATCCTCGACGAGGCCGGCTGGAAGATGGGCGCTGACGGCATTCGCGAGAAGGACGGCAAGAAGCTCAAATACGTCTTCCAGACCTCGATCAACGCCCCGCGGCAAAAGACGCAGGCCATCATCAAGCAGGCCTGCCAGAAGGCCGGGATCGACATCGAGATCAAGTCGGTCACCGGATCGGTGTTCTTCTCGTCCGACGTCGGCAACCCCGACACCTACTCGAAACTGTATTGCGACATGGAGATGTACAACACGACGCAGCCGCAGCCCGATCCCGAGCGCTTCCTGAACCAGTGCGTCTCCTGGGAGGTATCGTCCAAGGAGAACAAGTGGCTGGGCCGCAACGTCTCGCGCTGGTCCGATCCCGAGGCCGACAAGGCCTACAAGGCCGCGCAAAACGAGCTCGATCCGGTCAAGCGCGCCGCACTGCTGATCAAGGTCAACGAGATCTTCTGCGAAGCCAACGTGCTCGTGCCGCTGCTCTCGCGCAACATCGTCGGCGGCTCCGTCAACAGCCTCATGAGCGACATCTCGGGCTGGGACGTCACGACGTGGAATCTGGCGAGCTGGTACCGGAGTTGAGGGGGGACGCTTCTCACCGTCGTCTTTGCGACACTTTCAGCTCCGTCATCCCGGCGACAACGGCTTCGCTGTTGCGCGGGGGTGACGGTGATGGAGTTGCGCGAGCAGTCTCCCCATCACCGCCGGGGCCTGAGCACGGCGGTCATCAACGGCTCTCCAGCCATTCAAGGCTGGCAGATCGTCGCGCCTTCCGTCTACTGCCTGGGATTGAGAGCATCATTCAGGCCGTCACCCATCAGGTTGAAGCCGATGACGAGCGCAATGATCGCAAGCCCGGGCCAGAATGCCATCCATGGCGCCTCGCCGAGAAATTGCCTCGCAACGTCGAGCATGGCGCCCCATGACGGGGCCGGAGGAAGCTGGCCAAGCCCCAGAAAGGCCAGGCTCGCCTCGGCGAGAACTGCAATCGCCATGGTCAGCGTCGCCTGCACGATCGTCGGCGCAAGCACGTTCGGCAGCACCTGTCCGGTCAGGATGGCGAGATGGCCGAGGCCCTGGGACCGGGCCGCCGCGATGTAATCCTCGGTGCAGACAACCAGCGTCTCGGCACGCGCAACACGCACGAAGACCGGCACCGCGGAAATGCCGATGGCAATCATCGCGTTTTGCAGGCTGGGGCCCAGGAACGCGGCGAGCGCAATCGCCAGCACCAGAAATGGGCAAGCGAGCAGCGCATCGGCGAGGCGCGAGATCACCATGTCGGTGAGGCCGCCGAAATAGCCGGCGATGAGACCAAACGGGAGGCCGATCAGCACCGCGACTGTCACGGATATCATGCCGGCGGCAAGCGAGGCCTGCGTGCCGAAGATCACGCGCGACAGCACGTCCCGACCGAGATCGTCGGTGCCGAACCAGTGTGCCGCACCGGGCGCCGCGCGAATCGCCATCCAGTCCGGCGAGTTTGGATCGTACGGCGCAATCCACGAGGCAAACAACGCCAGCACGACAAAGAACAGAATGATCGTGGCCCCGATGACGGCGGATGGTTCGCGCAACAGGCGACGAACTTCCGAAGGAGCGGCGGCGCGCGCCTGACTTGCGACCGGTGCCGTCTCAATCGAGCTCATGGCCTAAGCCTCGGATTGAGCAGCACATAGGCCACGTCGGCAATCAGGCTCATCAGGAGGAACAAGGCGGCTGTGCAGAGCACGACCGCCTGAACCACGGCATAATCGCGGCTGAACACGCCGTCGACGACCATTTTGCCGAAACCCGGGATGGAGAAGACCTGCTCCGTCAACACCGCGCCGGCCAGCAATTCGCCAAATTGCAGCGTACCCAGCGTGACCACCGGGGTCAGCGCGTTCGGCAACGCGTGACGCAGCACGATGGTGCTTTCGCGGACGCCCTTCGCGCGGGCAGTGCGCACGTAGTCCTGCTTCATCGCCTCGATCATCGCGCTGCGGACATGGCGCATCATGATCGCAGCGGTGCCCGTGCCGAGCACCAGAGCGGGCATCAGCATCGAAAGCAGGTTGCCTCCCACGCTTTCAGACGGTGGAACAAAACCTCCGGCCGGAAGCCAGCCGAGATTCACCGAGAACAGAAGGATCAGCATGATCCCCAGCCAGAAATGCGGGATCGACAGTCCGGCAAGCCCGAACAGACTGGCACCGTAGTCGAAGGGCGTCCCGCGCCCCAGCGCCGCGAAGATCCCGATCGGCAACCCGACGAGCAGCGCGACCAGCATCGAGAGTATCGCGAGCTCAATGGTCACCGGCAATTTCTCCGCCAGCATGGTGCCGATCGGCAATCGGGTGCGTACCGACGTGCCGAAGTCGCCGTGCACCAGGGCCTTCAGCCAGACGGCGTATTGCACCGGGATCGGATCGTTGAAGCGATACTTGTGCCGAAGATACTCGACCACTTCGGGATTACGCTCTTCTCCGGCGAGCGCCAGCGCGGGATCGCCGGGCAGCAGTTTCTGCAGACCGAACACCATCATCGACACCAGCAACAGGGTCGGCAGCAGGACGGCAAGCCGGCGCAGAAGCAGGGTCTTCATCGGGCAGACTGGTCCTCACCAGGGCAAGCGCGCCGGCGGGCGCGAGGCGTTGCGCATCAATTCACCGGCCTGACACCGACCAGACGCAACAGACCGTCCGGCACCATGACGATGCCGCCGACCGATTTGCGGGCCGCAAAGAACCAGTTCGGGTGATGAAGGGGAATCGACGAGAGCGCCGTCAGGTAAATGTCCGTCGCTTTGGCGTAGAGCGCCTTGCGCTTGGCTTCGTCAGCCTCGCCCCGGGCCTGGTTCAGGATCGCATCGAGATCCTTGTTGCAATACTTGTTGACGTTCTGGGAGCCCGTGCAGCTGAAAAAGGCGACCAGCGTCGGGTCCGGGTCAGCGCGGCCGCTCCAGTTGCCGATATAGGCTTCGAAATTGCCGTTCAGGTAGCGCTCGATGGCAGTGGTCGTTTCCATGGGCAGCAGCTTGACGTCGAAACCGGCCTCGCCCGCCATCGACTGTATGATCTGTGCGACCCGGGAATCGCCGGCCGTATTCTCGTACTGGAGCTCGACCGGCACGCGAGTCATTCCGGCGGCGGCAATCATTGCCTTGGCCTTGGCAACGTCGCGAGCCGGCGCCTTGCGCGCGCCATCGTAGAACGGAGACGACGGCGGGATCATCTGGTTATCCGCCAGGAACTCGCCGTTGAAGGCAACGCGATTGATGACATTGCGATCGATCGCCAGCTCGAAGGCCTGACGTAGCGTCGCGTTCTTGCCGAGCGGCGTATCGGCCTTCGCGCCGGCGCCGACATTGAACATCAGATGCGAGACGGCAAGTCCCTGGCCGGAATGCAGGGCGAGGTTGGGATCGTCGCGCACGGTCTTGAGATCGGTCGGCGCGATACGCTCCGCGAGATCGAGATCGCCCGCCCGCACACGCGACAACCGCACGGTCGAGTCGGGAACGTAGTAGTATACGACCTCGTCATAGCCGACCTGTGCAGCGTTCCAGTAGCCGGGATATTTCTTGACGCGAATGAGGTCGCGCGACTTGCGCTCGACAAATTGATACGGACCGGCACAGACCGGCGCGGCGGCAAATTCCCCGGCTTTCTCCGTGGCAGCCTTGGGCGAGACCATCATGCCGGCACGATCGCTGAGATTGGCCAGCAGCGGCACGAACGGCTCCGACAGGTTGAACTTCACCTTGTCCGCGGCAAGCGCTTCGACGCTCGCGATCGGCGCCAGCTCGGCCTTGCGCTTGGAATCCGGCATCGTCTTCATGCGCTCGATATTGAACTTGACTGCCGCCGCATCGAACGCGGTGCCATCGTGGAACGTGACGTTCTTGCGCAGCGTAAAGGTGATCGACTTGCCGTCCGCGGCCCATTCCCATGCCTCTGCCAGCTGCGGCACGATCTTGAGGTCGGCGGAGATATCGACGAGCTTGTCGCACAGCGCCGCAAACACGAAGCGGCCTGCGTAAGTGCCGCTGAGCGCCGGGTCGAGCGCATCGGGATCGTCCTGAACGCCGACCCGCAATGTCACGGCACTCGCCGAGACAACGCCCGATGCGATCATCAGAATGGCCGCCAACGCCGTGCCGATCCGCTTCATACGGAATTCCTTTCGTCCCAAGGCTTCGTCCAAGGCTTCGTCCAAGGCTCTGCTGTGGAAGGGCAAGACAAGCACGCCCAATCCAATTTGTAAATATCCCGAACAAATCACCCTACGACATGCAATTAAGTTACAATATCTCGCCTCATTAACAGGCAAAATCCGCAAACAGCGCCCCTTGACTGCAAGCTCAGCGATGTATTAGTTCGAGATATTGACTAATTGGATCGAGGCTCATGCAAGACGCCCCCTCATCGCCCGTTGCGCGACAGCAATCCGTTCGCCTCGTGGTTGAGCGCCTGCTGCGTGACCGCTCGGTATCGCGCGCCGAAATCGCCCGCAGCACGGGCCTGTCCAAGCAGACCATCTCTGAAGTGATGCGTGACCTCGAACGCGACGGCTGGGTCCATGAGGACGGTCAAATTCAGGGCAGCGTGGGGAGAAGCGCCGTCACCTATGCGCTCCGGCCGGACGCCGCCTTCGTGTTGGGTATCGACCTTGGCGGCACGAAACTGCACGTCGCACTTGCCGATCTGCACGGTGAGATCGTCGCCGAGAGCATCGAACCGACATCCGGCGACGGCGGCGCTGCCGTGGTCGCACAGATCGAGCGCATGAAGGATGCCCTGCTTCAGCATGCGTCCGTATCGGCGCAACGTTTGCGCGGCGGCGTGATGGGAAGTCCGGGGATGGTCGACCCGGCGTCGGGCAGCATCGTCATCGCGCCCAATATCCCCGGACTGGATAGCCTGGACGTGAGGGCCGCGCTGCGCGAACGGCTCGGGATCGACATCACCATCGAGAATGACGTCAATCTCGCGGCAATCGGGGAGCATTGGCGCGGCAACAGCCGCAGGGCGCGCAGTTTCGCTTTCATCGCAGTCGGCACCGGCATCGGCATGGGCATCTTTTCGGACGGCTATCTCGTGCGCGGTGCACGCGGGGCGGCCGGCGAGATCGCCTACCTGCCGCTTGGGGGCGATCCCTACGATGCGCGCGGCCTTCGCTTCGGTACCCTGGAAACCGCCATCGGCAGTGCCGGCATCGTCGAACGCTATCTCGGGCTCGGCGGCAGCCCCGGCAGCACGGTGCGCGATGTCTTCGATCGGCTCGAAATCGAGGAAGCGGCACGGATCACGATCGACGAGATCAGCCGGATTCTCACGACCGCGATCCTGGCCGTGCACAGCATCCTCGATTCGGAGATCATCATCCTGGGAGGCAGCATCGGCGCACGGCCCGAATTGAAGCTCCGGATCGACGAACATCTGGGACGCTGCATGCGCGAGCCTGTTCGTATCGAGCTGAGCGCGCTCGGCAATCGTGCCACACTGATCGGCGCGATCGGCAGCGCGATCGACCTCGTGCATCGCTCGCAGTTCGGCATCGGCAGGGATGCCGGCCCGTTGGCGCTTCCCGCCGCGGCGGCAGATGTCGCGGCATGACAGAGCACGCGCCGAGAATTGAGGTTGTCGGCAATGTGAGTGCCATCGCCGAGCGCGCAGCCGCACATGTCATCGCCCGGCTGCACGATCGGCAGCCTGTTACCCTCGGTCTTGCGACCGGAGCGACCATGACGCCGCTCTATGCCCGCCTTGTCGCCGCGACCCGCGCCGGCCTCATCTCGTTCCGAACGGTGTCGAGCTTCAACCTCGATGAATATGTGGGCCTCGCACCCCAATCGCCCGGAAGCTTCCATGCCTATATGCAGCAGCATCTGTTCAGGCATGTGGACATGGAAGCCGGTCGGGCACAGATCCCCGATGGTTCGGCCGACGACATCGCCGCCGAGGCCGCGCGCTATGAGGCGCAGATTGCGGCGGCCGGTGGCATCGACCTGCTGATCCTCGGCATCGGCGCCAACGGCCATATCGGCTTCAATGAGCCTGGCTCGGATTTCGCCTCACGTACCCGCGAGGTCAGACTCGACGAAGCAACCCGCATCGCGAATGCCATCAATTTTCCTGATCCGGCGTCGGTTCCCGAACGCGCGATCACAATGGGCATCGCGACAATCCTGGAAGCGCGGAGCATCCTCCTTGTCGCCAGGGGAGCGGAGAAAGCAGCCGCGATCGCAGCCGCGATCGAGGGTCCGATCACGGCAGCTTGTCCTGCCTCGGCACTCCGCCTGCACGGCAACGTCGATATCCTTTGCGATGAACCGGCCGCCGCAGCCCTCACCAGGCGGCCCCACAACAACAATCGGAGAAGGGCATGAGCTGGGGACAGCGCGATTTCATGGTGCCGGGACGCTCGCTGGCGGTGGGCGACCGGGGCATGGCCGCGACCTCTCATCCGGCCGTCACGCTCGCCGCGGTCGAGATCCTGCGCGGTGGCGGCAATGCGGTCGATGCCGCCATTGCCGCGATCGCCCTCCAGGGTGTCATCGATCCGCATATGACCGGCATCGGCGGCGACTGTTTTGCGATCTACGCTCCCGCCTCCGGCAAACCTGTCGCCGTCAACGGCTCGGGCCGAGCACCGGCGAAGGCCGAACTCGGCTGGTTCAGGCAACGGGGGCTGGCGTCGATCCCGGACTACTCACCCCATGCAGTCACGGTTCCGGGGGCGGTCGATGCCTGGTGCCGCCTCTCTGCCGACCATGGTTCAAAAGGCCTCGACGAGGTTTTGGCGCCCGCGATCCGCGCGGCCGAGACCGGCTTTGTGGTCACGCCCCGCGCCGCACTGGATTGGGCCCGCTACGGCGATCGCATCGAACGACATCAGGCTGGCGCACCGGTCTATCTGCCCGGTGGCGCTACGCCCGCCGTTGGCAGCAGGCTCGGTCATCCCGCGCTCGGCGCGACGCTGCGCCGGATCGCACGCGAGGGACGCGCCGCCTTTTACGAAGGTGCCGTCGCCGAGGAAATCGTCACAACACTCAAGGCGCTGGGCGGGGTGATGCAGCTTGAAGATCTGGCAACTGCCCGATCGGAGTACGTCGAGCCGATCAGCGCCGACTACCGCGATCATCAAATCCTGCAATGCCCGCCCAACGGACAGGGCGTCGCGGCGCTGCTGATCGCCCGCATCCTTGCCGGCTTCGACATGGCCAATCCGGCGCTCGGCGAGGCCGATCGCATACACCTCCTTGCCGAGGCAACCAAGACGGCCTACCGGCAGCGTGACGCGCTGGTCGCCGATCCCGCATTCCGTCCGCTCGATGTCGAGGCGCTGCTCTCGGAGGCGTCGGTCACGGCAATGCGCGCCTCCATCGACCGGAAGCGCGCCAGCGCAGCAGCCGAGTTCGACATGCCTGTTCATCGTGACACGGCTTATGTTGCCATCGCCGACCGCGACGGCAACATGGTGTCCTTCATCAATTCGCTGTTCTCCGCCTTCGGCAGTGGCATCTACGCCCCTCGCTCGGGCGTGCTGCTGCACAACCGAGGGTCGGGATTCTCCCTCATCGAAGGACATCCCAATGCCATTGCGCCGCGAAAGCGTCCCTTTCACACCATCATTCCGGGTCTGCTGGCGCAGCGTGGCAAGCCGATCATGGCCTTTGGCGTGATGGGTGGACAATACCAGGCGGCGGGACATATGCAGATCCTGGGCGGCGTGCTCGATCGTGGGCTCGACATTCAGCAATCTTCGGACGTGCCGCGCAGCTTTGCGTTCGATGGCACCCTGACGCTCGAACCCACGATTCCCGGGGCTGTCGCCGACGAATTGATTGCGCGCGGTCATCGCGTGGTCTGGGCGGACGAACCGCTTGGAGGTTGTCAAGCTGTGCACGTCGATCCCTCCCGGGGCGTCATCTTCGGCGCGTCGGACCATCGCAAGGACGGCATCGCACTGGCGGCGTGACCAGGATGAGAAAGACCGCAATGTCGGATCGGACAGCATGAGCGAGATGGCAGAGGCGATCCTGACGATCGAGCGGCTGACGCTGGCGCTGCCCGCCGGCGCAGATCGTGCCTCTGCTGTCGAGGACGTTTCACTTGCCCTGTATCCGCGGCAGATCCTCTGCGTCGTCGGTGAATCCGGCTCCGGTAAATCGGTCTGCGCCTCTGCCGTGATGGGCCTGCTGCCCCAGGCCATTCGCCCGGTTGCAGGGGCCATTCACTTTGAGGGACGCGATCTGCTGAACCTCCCTGCAGCAGAATGGCGGACGCTGCGCGGGCGGCGCATCGCGATGATCTTTCAGGAACCGATGACGGCGCTCAATCCCGTGATCGGGATCGGCGACCAGATCATGGAAGCGTTCGAGGCGCACGGCCAGCTCACGCCAACCGAGCGTCACGCCCATTTGCGCGCCCTCCTCGAAGAGGTGGGCATGCGCGATCCTGAGCGGATCATCCGCAGCTACCCGCATCAATTGTCGGGCGGCCAGCGTCAGCGCGCCATGATCGCAATGGCACTCGCGCTCGAACCATCGATCCTGGTCGCGGACGAACCGACCACGGCACTCGACGTCACGACACAGGCGCAGATCCTTCGGTTGATCCGGGACATTCAGCGGCGGCGCGGCATGGCAGTGCTGTTCATCACCCATGATTTCGGCGTCGTCGCCGACATCGCGGACCGCGTCGCGGTCATGGAGAAGGGCCGCGTCGTCGAACAGGGGCCAATGGAGGACGTGCTCGAACGCCCGCAGCATCCCTATACGCGTCGGCTGCTCGCCGCGGTGCCCGGCGGGACCCCGCCGGTCCGGGCCGAGATCGCGGACGAACCGATCGCCTGCGCGGCGAGCGGACTTGCGAAGACCTATCGGGGCAACGACTGGTTCAGCTCGCAGACCGAGGTCGCAGCCGTGAGGAACGTGCACTTCGAAATCAGGCGCGGCGAGACGCTTGGCCTGGTTGGGGAGTCCGGCTCGGGCAAGAGCACGATCGGCCGGCTGGTGATGCGCCTGACCGACGCCGACGCGGGCGTGGTCCGCATCGGCGATCTGGATTTCTCCGAGGCCCGCGGGGCCCGCCTGCGCGCCGCCCGCAAGCACGTCCAGATGGTGTTCCAGGATCCATTCGCCTCGCTCAATCCGCGTCGCCGCGTCGGGCGGATCATCGCCGACGGACCGATCGCGCATGGTGTCCCGAAGGCGCAGGCCTACGCGCGGGCCGAGGAACTGCTCGAGCTCGTGGGTCTCGACCCAAGTGCCGCGCGCCGCTTTCCGCATGAATTCTCGGGAGGGCAACGCCAGCGGATCGGAATTGCGCGCGCGCTGGCGCTCGACCCGGAAGTGCTGGTGGCCGACGAACCGGTGTCGGCGCTCGACGTCTCGGTCCAGGCGCAGGTGCTCGCCTTGCTCGAGTCATTGAAAGCGCGGCTGCGGCTGGCGGTGCTGTTCATCACCCACGATCTCAACGTCGCGGCCCAGGTCTGCGATCGGATCGCAGTGATGCGCCTCGGCGAGATCGTCGAGATCAAGCCGACCGCGGATCTGCTGAAACGACCGGAGCATCCCTATACCCAGGCCCTGCTGGCCGCGATCCCGGGCAGGCAACGCAGAACGCCCACGTCTCTCTGAACCGCCGCATCTTCATTGAAAGAGGTCTCAGACATGCAGAAGCTCACGGAACTTCCACAGCTGCGCATCGGCCTTGTCGGCAGCGGCTTCATCGCCGCGTTCCATCTGCAATCCATGCTCGGCGTGCGCAACGTCAGCGTCGGCGGCGTCTACAGCCGTTCTGCCGAGCGGCGCACGCGTATCGCGGACAAGGCGCGCAGTCTCGGCCTCGGGCCGGCGCGCGTGTTCGACAGTATCGAGGCGATGTCGATGTCCGGCGAGGTCGATGCGCTTTGGCTGCTGACGCCGAACGACAGCCGTCTCGACATCATGCGCGAGATCCACCGCGTGACCAAGGCCGGGGCTCCCCTGCGCGCCATCGCCTGCGAAAAGCCACTCGCCCGCACGCTGGCCGAAGCACGGGAAATGCGCAGGCTCGTCGAAGATGCAGGCCTGCTTCACGGTTATCTGGAGAACCAGCTGTTCTCGACCGCGGTGATGCGCGGCAAGGACATCATCTGGCGGCGCGCCGTACCCGGAAGCGGGCGCCCCTATCTCGCGCGTGCCGCCGAGGAGCATTCAGGACCGCACGAGCCATGGTTCTGGCAGGGCGACAAACAGGGAGGGGGCGTACTCTCCGACATGATGTGCCATTCGGTCGAGGTCGCGCGCTTCATGCTGACCGCGCCCGGCGCAAAGCGCGACTCCTTGCGGCTGCTCAGCGCCAGCGCCACGACGGCCAATCTCAAATGGACGCGCCCCCGCTACGCTGCCGATCTCAAGACGCGAATGGGGGTCGATTTCACCAAACGTCCGGTCGAGGATTTCGCGCGCGGGATGCTCACGCTGGAAGATGCCGACGGCCATCAATTGATGATCGAGGCGACGACCTCATGGGCCTATGTCGGCGCCGGCCTGCGCATCCAGCTTGAATTGCTTGGTCCCGAATATTCGATGGAGTTCTCCTCGCTCTCGACCGGCCTCAAGGTCTTTCTCTCCCGCGCGATCCGCGGATCGGAGGGCGAGGACCTCGTCGAGAAGCAGAATTCCGAGCAAGGTCTGATGCCGGTCGTCGAGGACGAAGCCGGCATCTACGGCTACACCGATGAGAACCGCCATATGGTGGAGGCATTCAGGCGAGGCCTGAGCCCGGCGGAAACCTTCGATGACGGGGTCGGCGTCATGGAAATGCTCATGGGACTCTATCGCTCGGCGGAACTTGGCCGGACCATCCATTTCCCGGATCCCGAACTCGAGCACTATGTGCCTCTCGTGGCGCGCTGACGGCGTGAAGCCCTGTCCGCGCCTTTCCTGTCCGTCAGATGCTCCTCTGCGGACGGACGTCGCACGACGGATGGCTTGCGAAACTGGATCGCGTCCGACCAGCCACTCGCTTTTTGTTTCGACGGTCCGCAAGCGGCGCGGAGCATCGCCCCGTCAAACAGCGGACACGCCTTTCCGTTCTCGCGGCGCATTTCGCCCGAGCTTTGCTGGCGCGCGCCGCCAGCAGCATGAAACCACCGAGCGCAAGCCGATTAGCATCCACGCCCCATTGCTCGCCGGATGCGCGGGTGTGCTCATGGAAGCCCCTCCCCTGGTCTCGTCATGTGCTCCGACGTCGCCGGCGAATGATTCTTCGCCTGGTACATTTCGAGCGCTTCCGCGCAACGCTTTATGGTGGGGGCGATCAAAGGCCGATATGCGCGCCGCAGGAGCCACCCTGGAAACCCGACACCGCGCTCCTCCACCGCGACACGAGCCCGCGGATGCATGATAAAGCCAGGTCCTGCCGGGCGATAACGACCCGGATGGACGCCGAACTCTATCCGTTCGATATGCTTGACGTTCTTGTACCCGTAGTGGGCCGGTGCCACCAACCGCAGCGGCGCTCCATGAGCCACCGGGAGCGGCGCGCCGTCCAGACGATCGGCCAGCAGAACCTCCGGCTGCAACAGATCGACCAGTGGCAAAGCGGCGTGGTAGCCATCGCTTCCGCGGAACACGACCAGTCGGTCCTGGTCAGCTTGATCCAAAGCGAACGCGGTGCAGAAGTCGCGAAAGCCGACCCCTTCCCAGCGGTGGCCGAGACTGCTCCAGGTTGTGACGCAATGGAGGTCGCTGAGCTGGATGGTTCGCGGCAACGCCCCCCAACGATCCGGCCCTACCTCGCCAACGACACGGCCATCATTGCTCAACTCAAATCGCACCACCTCTGGTTTCCCGGGAAAACGGTTCGCAAAGCGCGGCAATCCGAAACGCGGAAAGGAAGCGATCGCGCGTTGGCCAGGTGGCAAGGTCATCGCGCATGATCTCCACGGCTTGCGTGAGACGCCCTGTGCTCTGACGCATTCGGGTGACAGCGCGAGTTGGCGTTAGGGCAGACCGACCAGGGACCCCTGTCGTGCCTGACCTGATCTGCCAATGAGCCAGGGACGGCGACAATCATCGGTGACCCTCCTGTTTTGCAGCGCAACTTCGCGTTCGCGATTCATCTACTTGATTTTAATTTTAGAATCTAGTATCTAATTCGTGATGCCGAGGCCGTCGAAGTTTACCGAACACCAGATTCTGGATGCCGCAGCGCGTATCATCGCGAACTCCGGCGTACCCGCCGCGACGATGTCTGCGATCGCCCATGCGCTTGGGGCGCCGTCCGGATCGATCTATCACCGGTTTCAATCACGCGATGAACTGCTGGGCCGCCTGTGGCTTGGCAAAATGGCGGCATTTCAACGGGGGTTTTCAGCGGCGCTCCAACACGATGATCCTGACGACGCCGCCATCGCCGCCAGTCTGTTCGTGCCTCAGTGGGTCAGATCGGATCGAACGGGTGCTCGGATCGCGATCATGCATCGGAGGGAGGAGTTTGTAGGAGGCGGCTGGCCGCCAGATATGGAGCGCGAAGCACGGCGCCTGGGAAAGGAGCTTGACGTCGTCCTCGACGACATAACCGGACGGCTGTTTGGCGAGGTGTCGCCCACGTTGAAACGCTCGACCAGATTCGCAATCATTGACATCCCCTATGCGGGGGTGCGTCCGCACATCTCGCGCGGTGAAGCACCGCCACCCGAGATCGACAATCTCGTGCGCGCGGCAGCGATAGCGAGCATTCGTGCGACACGCGACACCTACACTGAACCAACTCGAACATGACGGCCCACCGCCACATGATCGAGCGACCCACACACAGAGAATCCCATGATGGCTACGAAGGTTCTGCAACGAATTGGCGCGGCAATCCTCATCACACTGGGCGTTGGTCACCTCATCCTCAGCATCATCTTTAAAGGACCAAAAATGCTTGATTGGGTCACCCAGGGCCTTTGGGCGGCGGTGCCGCTCAAGCTGGGCACGCAGCAGCCCAGCATCGAAGCATTGCAGAACGTTGCCGTCTTCTGGGCAAGCATAGGCAGCTTTGCAATACCCTCGATTTTGCTGGGCGTTCTCCAGTGGACGCTTGCCGGAAGGAGCATCACGCCTGGGTCGTGGCTCGGCTGGGCGGTGATCGTCTGGTTCGCATTGTTGACGTTGCTGCTGGTCCCATCTCCGGGGATCCTGGGCGTGATCGCCGGCATTTTGTTTCTTGTCGCTACCCGGCAGGCGCGGCCCATTTGACCATGAAGACCTTCGGAACAAGGCGCGAGCTCCGTCGCCTACCATTCAGCGAGGAGTTGGCAGGAGACACCAGCAGCATGATGCACTCGGACCAGATCCATATCGATGCTGATGATCGGACGGATCGACAGTCACTGCCATGACTGGGCGCTCCATCGCGGCGACTACGGCTGGCTCAGAACCATCACCACTCGTGCTGTTTGCTACAACGGGCTGTTTGGCTACAGGACCGCGCGACTGCGCGCATTAATCAGCGATGCTTCCGCGTGTATGACCTTCAGGTTATGAGCCTGACGATTGCCGAGGGCTATTGACCAAGCTGGCCCGCGCGCCAGCCCATCTCCCAGAAGTCTGCCTCGAGTCGGGTGGCTTCCTTGAAGATCGCAATCAGCTCTGCCTCGCGGGCCGGCGTGGCGTAGAGATCGGCGAGATGCTCCAGGTGCGCCCGCGCTTTCGCCGCGACCTCCTGGTACGGCGCGCCGGCGTACTCGGCGATCCAGACGCGATAGGGATTCGTCGCAGCGTCCGCATCGGGCCGCGAGGCGAGCCGCGTTGCGATCTCCGCGTACCCGATCACGCAGGGGGCAAGCGCCACCTTGAGTGCCAGCAGATCGCCGCGCATTCCCGCGTCGAGCACGTAGCGTGTGTAGGCCAGCATCTCGACCGCGGGAGGGGTTTGTTCAAGGTCGCTCGGAGATAGACCCCAACCGGCACAGAGCTTCACATGAAGGCTCATCTCGACATCAAGGATGGCCGAGAGGCCGGCCGCAGCTTCACGCATGTCGGCAAGCCTGGGCGACTTGTAGACCGCGAGCGCGTAGGCGCGCGCAAACTCGATGAGGAACAGGTAGTCCTGAGCGAGGTAGTGACGAAACGCCGCTTCGGCGAGCGAGCCGTCTGCCAATCCGTTTGTGAAGGGATGCTCGGTGTAGGCCCGCCACTCAGCGGATGCTTCTGTCTTTAGACGCTCGAAGAAACTCACGATCTATTTCGCCTGACTGGCTTTTCCATGACTTTTGCTCGCTACCGTTAGTGCGCGAACCGGGACGCTGACCTTGACAGGCCGCGGTGATCAGCCGGCCCGATGGCGTACGGAATTCGCTTACCGTTGGTCGCCGGGACTGACTTGGGTTCTCACGCTATCACCAACAGAGCGCAATGCCCAAGTCCAAGTTTCGATTGCAAACGAAGTGCAGCGAACGTGGTCGAATTCACGTGCGTCATGCTGCTCGATCGGGCCGGCTGCGACCTGTTGACGATCTGCGACATCATCGAGAAGCCTGCTGGCCGCTTAGGTACGCCGCGCCTCCTCTTCCCGCGAGGACGAAGAGCATCCCGCGCTTTTCGAGACGTTACATCGTCAGCGGCCGGTGAACACGATCTTCGGCGGCTCGATCCCCTTCTTGATGGCCTCGGCCCGCGCCGTGCGTCCGCGCCTTGCGTCCTCGGAGCTGTGGAGCGCCATAGTGATATCGAGGATCATTGCATCGGCGGTCGGCACACCGCCTCCAGAACACGCCTTCAGCAGAGTTCGTATGGCCGCGTATGAGCGCGTGGGACCGGTCGACAGATCCTGCGCGAATTTCAGCGCAGCCGCTTCGACGTCATCCGCCGGCACCACGAGGGTCGCAATTCCCAGTTCACTGGCGGTGACACCCGACATCGGCTCGCAAAGCATCGCGTAGCGGGCCGCACGCGAACGGCCGATCCGCTCCGCCAGTCGCTGCACTGCGCCGGCGACGGGCGCAGATCCCACCGAAGCCTCGATACAGCGAAACACCGCATCTTCGGCCGCAACGATGAAGTCGCAGGCGAGCGCGAGCTCGAAGGCGCCGCCGAACGCGGATCCACGCACAGCCGCGACGGTCGGAATCGGCAAGGCCTCGATGGCGCGAAACGATTGATTGCATTCGGCAATGAAGGTCCGGAACTGACTGGTGTTCTTCTCCAGGAAGTCGAGCACATCACCGCCCTGGCTGAAATTGGGGCCTTCCGCCCTCACCAGCAATGCCCTGATGTCAGTCTCGCCGGCTTCGTGAACGGCCTGCTTGAGCGCATCCGAGAAGTCCGATGCAATGAGATTTTTCGGCGGGTTGGCGAGCACGATGTGACCGACCGAGTCTTTCTGTTCGAACTTGATCACTTGCATTCCGACCTCCCTTCAACATGTGGATAGTGCGACATCTAGGACGCGCCCCTCATCGCGCGCTCTCGGGAATAAGCGACGACACGACACGGCCGGGACGCATCTGCCAATAGACGGCGAGAAGACACAGGCCGCCGGCTATCGCCAGCGCACCGCCGACAGTTGACAGCGCGGAGCCGAGAGCGCTCTGCGTTCCCTCAAACATGCGATCGGCGATCACTGCAACGAGCGTCGGCGCGACCGCTGTTCCCGTGATGCCGACCCACGCGAAATGAACGGCCGTGATTTTCCCGATCACCGAGCCCGGCGACAGATGCACGATCGTAGAGGTGCCGATGGTGAAAAGGCTCGCAGCCAGCAGATTGAAAGCGGCCAGCAGCAACCAGGTCGCGGAGATGGATCCGGCCGCAGGTGCCAAGACGGCCGGCAGGAAGATCAACGCGCATATCGCAATTCCGAGCGCCGGGACCCCCGGCAGGCCGTACCGCCGGTAGACCAGGTCGACGAGGAAGCCAGCGCTGAGTTGGCTCGTGGTGCTGAGCAGCAGCACGATGAGACCATAAGTCAGGCCGATCTCGCCTGCCGGGATCTTCCATACCCGCCCGAGAAATGCGGGAACCCAGGACGAATAGGCCACCGACAGCATGATCGTCGAAGCGTTTGCCAGAAAGAGCAGCGCAAAGACCAGCCATCGACCACGTATCGCCTCTAGAACTTCCTTGAAAGCCACAGATTTGGTTGGGCCGGCCGATCGCCTTGCCGGCTCCGGAAACGTGAAAACGAGCAGGGCAACAGGCAGTGCAAACACGCCACAGGCGATCATGACGAGCTGCCACGAGCGAATTGAGATCCCGAGCACCGGCACGACATAGGCCCCGTTCTCGCCGACCAGGTGAAGAATGGCTCCTCCAGCAAGAAGCGCGATCCCGCCGCCAATGCTCGCACCCATCGCCCAGATCGCAACGGCACGCCCGCGGAAGCGCGTATCAAATGCATCTTTTACGAGCGACATGCTCGCCGGCCCACATGTTGCCTCGCCCGCACCAACCCCGCAGCGGCTCAGGAACAGACCTGCATAGGTCGTGGCGGAGCCGCAAAGGATCGTCGACACTCCCCAAGCCGCGATCCCGATGCCGAGAATGCGTCTGCGGGAGAACCGATCGACAAGCACGCCGACAAGAAAGCCTCCGATGGCATAGGTGATGATGAAGGCGGCTCCGATCAGAAGGCTCATCATCGTGTCCGATATGCCGAGATCACGCTTGATGGGTTGAACCAGGAGCGGAAGCGCCGCACGATCGATGAATGCGACCGCATTCACCAGGCAAAGGACGCCGACCATCCACCAATGAGCCGGAGCGGGCCGGTCTGCTTCCTGTTCCATCTTCATCCTTCGTTTCCTCCTGTGTCGGCTTTTGTGTGCTATTTCGTTGCTAAGGCTTCGCTCCACGTTTCGGCCGCGATTTTCCGGACGACAGCGTTGAATTTCGCGGGCGCTTCGAGCTTGAGCATGTGGCCGCAAGCCTCGAACGGATGCGACGTTGCGGAAGGAGCCGCGGCGAGCAGCCGCGCCGCGTGATCCCGATGTGGCGCGACCTGATCGAGCGCGCCGGAAAGGATGGCAATCGGGCACCGCACGGCCGAGATGACGTCCGGCGTGTAGATTGTGAAAAGCGATCGTATCGCCTGCCGCCAGCCGTCGGTCGTCATGGCGTCGCGGAGGCGCTCGACATGCTGCCTGACCAGCGATGGCGTGTCCGGCGCCAGCAACTTGTCCGCGATGGCCGCGCGTGAAACCGGAATGTCGATATCCGCCGTGCAAAGCCAGGCATTGAGCTCGGCTGTACGGGCATCGCCGAGGAGATGGCCTCTGGCGACATTCGGGGCGGACAGAACGAGACCGTCGACCATTGCCGGATATCGCCGCGCGAAGGCCAGCGCCACGACGCTCCCCCATGAGCTTCCGACAAGGACGGCAAGCCGCCGCACCCCAAGCGCGCGCAGCAACCCTTCCAGGACATCTGCATAGTCGTCGATGCCGGCGTCTTGTCCCGGGATGGGCGAGCTGCCGCCGAAGCCCGGCGCATTCCAGGCGATTACGCGAAAGTCCTGCGACAGCCCGGCAAGCTGGGCACGGTATCCGGCCGCGCTGGAGCCGAGCCCGTGCAGCATCAGCACCGCGGGATTGCGCGCGTCCCCAGTGGCACGATATTCGATGTGCCCCCGTTCTCCGGAATAGACCGGCGACGCAACGGCCACCTGCGCAAGCCTGGACAAGTCCGGCGCAAGGAGTTCGGTGTCGAGGGCGGATAACGCTGCCATCGATCAAGCTCCAGCCGCCAGCTCCAGCCGCTTGGCCGGTTCATGCGCATCGTCGGAGCGGTAGCCGAGGCGGCGAGACAGATCTTCTGCGCTCTGCCGAAGGGCACGGGCGAACACGCCGTCGAGATCGGCGCGAAACCGGCTCGCCTCGCCGACCGCAGTCAGAGCCAGCACCGCCTGGCCGCTCGCATCGAGCACCGGAGCACTGAGTGCGTTGATCACGGTCTCGCTACGGTAGAAAGTTTCGAGCTCCTGTCTTGCGAGTCCCGATCGCCGGACGTCATCGAGACGCTGTTCCCAACCGCCCGCGTCGGACATGGCAACGTCGCCGGGCCAGTCCGTCTGCGCGATCGCCTCGGGCGGAAGATGCGCGGCGAATGCCAGACCGGTTGCCGTCGAGGTCACCGGCAATATTAATCCGACGGGAAGCGCGTCGCTGACGGGAACGGAGGCCGGCTCCCAGTGGGTGATGGTTGGGCCGTGGGTGCCCCAGACGGCGAGCGCCATCGTCTCGTCGAACTGGTTCGCAAGGCGCTCGATCGCGCGCGTGCCGAGCCGCATGGCGGCGAGTTGCGCCTGCTTGCGATCGGGCGACAATACGCCGTCAGCCAGATCGTGGGGATCGGCCAGCAGATATTGACCGTTGCCGAAGACAAGCGGCTTGCGTTCGGCGCGGTCGATCTCAAGCACCTCGCCGACATAGATGGTGTGGTCGCCGCCCGGCACGCGCGACACGACGCGGCACTGGAGCCTGGCGCTGCAATCGCGGAGCAGCGGCACGCCACAGGCGCCGATATCGACATCGATGCCGACGAACTTCTCGTGCGAAGACTTCGCAAAGCGCTTTGACAGCCCGATCTGGTCCTCCGCCAAGATGTTCACGGCAAAACGTTCAGCCGCGAAGAACGCCGGGTGGCTGTGACTTTTGACCGCCTGGCTCCAGAGTACCAGCGGAGGATCAAGCGAGACCGAGCTGAAGGAATTAGCGGTGACGCCATGGAATCGGCCTTCGTCATCGGCCGTGGTCACCACGGTGACGCCAGTGACAAAGGTTCCGAGCACGCGCCGCAGGTCGCGGCTGTCGAACAGAGGAGCATCAGCCATCTTCCACCTCCTTGCGTTCACCCGTTTCGGGCACTCAAGCGGCAACCGCTTCGGCCGCCTTCACCGCTGGCATCACCTGTTCGGCGAAGCGGCGGATCGAGGCCGCCGCCTCCGCATGCGGCATGGTTCCGAACATGAAGCTGCCGATCACGTAGTTCAGTCCGCCAAGCGCGACCTGGTCGGACAGGATTTGCGTGACGGTTCGGGCCGAGCCAGCGATCGCATGGCCGGATTCAACGAGCTGGTCGAACGAGGGCGGCAGCTTCGCGTTGACCGGCTGCGTCCCGTGCTTGCGCCAGAGCTTGATGAAATTGTCGTAAAACGCCGGCCAGGCCTTTCGACCGAGCTCATGGGCGTCGCGGTCGGTCTCGCCGACGATGATGTAGCGGTTGACGCCGATGAGGGGCGAGGCTCGGCCCTGTAGACCGGCGGAGGCCATCTCCTCGCGATAACGATCGGAAATGGCGCGCACGCGGGACACCTGTCCGCCGCAGACCACATTCATGCCGTTGCGCGCCGGCCAGACCACGGAATCGGGCGAACCGACCGCGTACCACATCGGCGGATGCGGGCGCTGGAGCGGCTTCATTTCCACCGCGTAGTCGTTCAAGCTCCAGAACTCGCCTGTCGTCGTGACCGTGTCCTGCGCAAAGCAGCGCTGGATCACTTCGAAGGCCTCCGCGTACATCTTCGCCGCCTTCGCGGATTCGATCCCGAGCGCGTCGAGCTCGTGGGGCGAGGCGCCGCGGCCAATCCCGAACTCGAACCGGCCGCCGCTGAGATGATCGAGCATGCAGATCTCTTCATAGAGACGCGCGGGATTGTAGGTCGGTAACAAATAGACCAGCGGACATAGCCGCAATCTCTTGGTCCGCTGGGACAGAGCCGCCATCCACACGCTGGGCGACGGCGTCGTGCTCAGCGGGGTGCCGTGGTGCTCGCTCATATGGAAGCAGTGGAAGCCGAGCCGATCATAGAGCTCGGCGAGCGCAAGCCGGTTCTCGTACTGCTCTGCCAGCGGGAAACCGGAGCGATCGTTCTGATCGAAGACGCCGAACTTCATGACGAGGATCCTTTCGCAGGTGATACGGTTGATGCGCGGCCGCAGTTAGGTGCTCTGCCGGGCGTGGATCTGGAACAGATTGTTCTCGGGGTCGGCAAACGTCGCGACGCTGCCGTGCGAACCCATGTCGCGGCTCGACAGGTGCAGCCCACCGAGCCGCTCGATCCGCTGCGCCAACTGAGCCACGTCGGTCGCGCCGAAAACGACCACACTCCCGCGCGCGCCCGTGGCCGCTTCGGATGGCGAGCTCAGCGCGAACGCGAACTGCCCAACCTTGAACTGGCACCAGTTGTCGCGATCCCGAAAAGCCAGCGGAAGCTCCAGCGCCTCTGCGTAGAAGGCCTGCATGAGATCCATATCGTTGGCGACCGTGTAGACGCTGCGGAGGGCACCGAGGGGCATCTTCGTCTCCTTCCCAAATATTCAACGTTGTTGAAGTTATGTTTTATTGTTGTATAGTGCTCGCGGCTTTTGTTTGTGTCAATCTCGATTCGCTGAACCGGTCGAAGGAAGCAGATGCAGGAGAAGAAGCCGCGCCGCGGCATTCAGTCGGTGGAAATTGCCTTTCGGATTCTGAGCGTTATGCAGACGAGCCAGCAGGCGATGGCTCTCAAGGACATCGCGCCGCTGGCGGGCCTGACGACGAGCGCCGCGAATAACTATCTCGTGAGCCTCGTCAGGATCGGGCTCGCCGCCGCGGACGAGAAGCCGGGCCACTACCGCCTCGGGCCTGCGGCGCTCTCGCTCGGCGTCAGCGCAATCCAGCAGATCGACGGCTTCGAGATCGTCCGCCGCGAGGTCACCAATCTGCGCGACATCACGAGCCGAAGCGCGGCCGTCACGACATGGACCGACGACGGCCCGCTCAGCCTGTTCAAGCAGGACGGCGATCAGCGCGGCGCGTTCGAGTTTCGGACCGGACTGATCCCGATGCTGGGGTCTGCGGCAGGGAAGATCTATGCCGCCCGGCTGGCGCCAAACCTGACGGCGCATCTGATCGAGCAGGAGTGGGGCGCCGTCTTCGGCGGCAGGCCCGACGCCGGCAAGTTCAGGGACGATGCGGCGCGCGAGCTCAAGCGAAAGGGCTACACGACGATCGTCCGATCCGACCTCACCGGCTATGTCTCAATCGCGGCGCCGATCGTGGACTGGAACGGTGATCTTCGCTTCACCCTCAGCCTCGCCGGCACCCGGGCCTCAATGAAGGTCGAGCCGTCGAGCGATCAGGTGAAAGCGCTGCTCGCGAGCGCATCGAGCGCGACGCAGGCGCTTGGCGGCAAGACCGAAAGCCGCGACTAAAGCGCGATGAAACCGGAACAGACCGCAGGATGAATGCCAAGAAGAATTAGTGCACTCTCCTTCAGGCGTCCATATTTCCAACGGCCATGGAGTGGGGAATGCCTTTCATTCCATCACCATCGCGTGGTCGTTTTTGCCAGAGGTCGGCGCGCTCCGCAGCAGCAGGACGAGGGGAATGGCCGCGAGCGAAAGGACCATCATCAACTTGAAATCGTCGATGTAGCTAATGATGGAAGCCTGCGTTTGTATGGCCTGATCGAGCGCCGCCCGTCCGCTTGCGGTCAAGGGGCTGAGGGCGTGCCGCACGATGTTGTTATCAAATACGTGATTGAATGCCGTGACATGGCTTGGACGGCTTATGCCGTGCTCTCCCGGGAGCCGAGTTCGTTCTGGCCTCCCTCGCTCTCGCGAAAGTCGCCGGCACCGCGCCGGTTGACGCGACTGCCGCCTCCGCAAGAGCT
>Ga0207647_10000963_pt1 | contig 22318 bp, 14 predicted proteins | sample KBSCornC2_FD_184295 | JGI IMG/M metagenome (GOLD analysis project Ga0207647, IMG submission 184295) | Corn rhizosphere microbial communities from Kellogg Biological Station, Michigan, USA - C2 (SPAdes) (version 2) | ecosystem: Host-associated > Plants > Roots > Rhizosphere ... | reverse complement strand
CGCCTCTGCAATTCCTTACGAACCGGTGGGAAATAAGGCGAGTCTATAAACCAGATAGTTAGCTTCGATTTGTAGGCGACCGGTGTAGATCAGGCCATGCCAATGCGGGAAGCGCGAAATGTCCGCTAGCGGGACGATGCTGTTGGCGCCGCAATGACCGATTATGGTCGTGTCCGGAAGGGCTGCTGCAGTTGCAGTATCATTTTAAGCGGCCATTGCCAGCGCAGTGGCGCAACATGGGCGCATGCCGCCAACATAGCGGTCATTCAGAGCCCGTTGTCAGCGCCGCGAAACCGGTCGTTCGTTCACCATGTCGCGGTACAACGGAAAGACTTGGCTTGGGACACTGTTGTCCTTCGCGCGGCCCTCCGGAACGACCAGTTTTGTCAGAAGCGGACAAACCTAAATCCTGTTGGGACGTCTCGCGCGGTGGCAGCCGCTCCGGCGCTTGCGTTCTCGTTAATGGAGCCGCCGAGATTCGATATTATGATATAACTTATTATTATGATGTGCTTTTAATTAAAAAATGCCAAGAACACCTACTTTGTACCTCATAATGTAGCCATGCTGCGATTCACCAATCTGCTGGGGATCGCGCTTTGTCAGGTAAGGCGTATGTTCCGCTGCATTTCTAGAAGATCGGGCCTCTCCGTTACGGCACCGCTATTGGAACTGACTGCGGTCGGTTGTCAGCGCAGTCCGGTACCTCCAGTTTTTCGGCTTGACGCGCCGGCCCGTCAAATCTTCACGAGCCAGCGCTGGTGGGCCATGTAATTGGCAATCAGCCACAGCATGGCGATGAATACCAGCGAGGGGATAGTTGCGGCAACTTGTGCGCCGAGTATCGGGCTCAGCACCATGTACGGAAGCTGCATGGCCTGCCAGGACAAGATCGGCGTCAGGACATCGTGCAGCACATAAATCAGAATCGCGTTCATCCCGAACGGCAGCGTCAGACCGAGCAGGGTCCGAGCCAGTCGGCCGCGCACGCCGGGACCGTCAAGCGCGGAATGCGCCAATGCCAGAGCCGCCGTGGTAAGGCCGCAAGTGAGCAAGACGAAGCTACTGGTCCAAATGTCTTTCACAATCGGGAAGACCATCCCCCAGGCGAGTCCCGCGACAATCATTCCCGCAGCGGCTTTGAGCAAGCCGCGCACCGCCGCCGCTCCGCGCACCTGCAGCAGGTATTCGCCCACCGCGATACCGATCAGGCCATGGGCGATGCACGGAAGCGTACTCAGCAGCCCTTCCGGGTCATAGCCGTATGGCCCTTTCACGTAGTTGTGCCCAGCTGCACCCAGCATCCAGCGGTCAGTGGATGACACAAAGTTCATGCCGCGCTGCCAGATGTCCGTCGGCACATGGTTGAGCGAGGGCTGCAGACACAGCGGCCAATAAAGGAGCAGGATCGCTACGGTCAGGACGAGCCGTCCACGCTGCGGTACGGCGAGGTACAGCGCCGAGCAGATGCCATAGACCAGGGCGATCCGCTGCAGCACGCCGAACAGCCGCCAGGGAGCTGCCGTGAAATCTGCTAGCCAGACAAGGTTGGTGAGGGCAAAGCCAAGTACGAACAACCGCAAACTGCGCTCGGCGATCTGACGCGCAGCAGACATGGTCAGTCCGGCCTGCCGCTGCCGGCTGAGTGAAAAGACTGTCGATACCCCCATAATCATGAGAAACGAGGGGAACACCACATCCGCAAAGGTCAGTCCAGCCCAGGGTGAATGTTCGAGTATCGCGATGGGCGGCGCCCCAAGGCCGAGCGCGACGCCGCCTGCGGTGTTGACGAGGATCATGCCCCCGACAGTCAGTCCGCGCAGCATATCCAGCGAGATCATGCGCGCGGGAGAGGCGCTCGTCATCTGGTCGTGGTCTCTCGAACCGCACCGAGTTCGGTGGGGACGCCCGAAATCCAGCAAGCATTAGTGGTGAAGTCCCGGTCGAGTGCGATGAGGTTCGCGCGCATCCCCGGAGCGATAGTCCCCAGTTCATGATCGAGCCCGAGGAAAGCGGCCGGCACGCGCGTTGCCATGGCAACTGCGCGCTGCAACGAGACGCCTGTCTGCTCCATCAGCGTGCGTACCGCGCGGGCCATGGTCAGGACCGAGCCGGCGAGCGTTCCGGCTTCGTCGGTCAACCGATCTTCCTGGAGCAGGATCTTGCGGCCCTGCAGTTCGAAGCTCTTGATGTCGGACCCAACCGTCGGCATGGCGTCGCTGACCAGCATCAGCCGGTCAGGACCAGTTGCCCGCAGAGCGATCCGCACCGTCGCCGGATGGAGGTGCTGGCCATCGACGATGATGCCGGCATAGGCGGTTTCGCTTTCGAGGGCGGCGCCAACCATGCCCGGCGCACGGTTGGCGAGCTGCGACATGGCATTAAACAGGTGCGTGAAGCCGGTCGCGCCTGCGTCCAGCGCCGCGCGGGCAACGGCATATTCGGCATCGGAATGGCCAAGCGACACTCGCACGCCCGCCCGGTTCAGCCACGAAATCTGCTGCGGGCTGGCGCATTCGGGTGCCAGCGTCACCATCGTCCGGCCATTTCTTGCTGACGCGAGCAGGGCCAGAAATTCGTCGGTAAGCGGCTGCAGCTTCTCCGTCAGGTGGATGCCGTTGCGCTTGGGGCTGAGGAACGGTCCTTCGATGTGGATGCCAAGCACGCCGGGCACACCGACCTCGATCGCATGATCGACCGCACGGATACCGCGCTCGACTACGGAGAGATCGTCGCTGATCAGGGTCGGCAGCAGGCCGGTCGTGCCGAAGCTCCGGTGAGCGGCGGCAATGCAGGCGATCGTTTCCACCGAGGGATCGTCGTTGAACAGTCGGCCGCCACCGCCATTAACCTGGACATCGATGAAACCAGGCAACAGCAGCGCGCCGCCCAGATCGCTGATCTTGGCACCAGCTGGAACGCGGTTGCACAAGGCCATGATCCGGTCGCCTTCGAGCACCACCACGAGATCCTCGCGCAGGCCTGCCGGGGCAAGAACCTTGCCGTTGATGAGCGCAGTCTGGTTCACAGCGTTTCGGTCACCTTGTCCAGATGCGGCGGCTGATCGGGATCGATCCCCCGGCAGCGCGCCAAGGCCTCGCAGAAGCGGTAGAAGGATTGGACCTGCAGCACTGGTGCGATCAGCGGATCGGCCGGCAGCACGGGGAGAGACACGCCCTCGGCAATGTCCAGCCCTGCGTGGAACACCATGGCTCCGCGCCCGGCGAATTCGCGGGCCAGCGCTGCGACGCTTTCGCGGGTTTCGTCCGGCTGGCCCAGAATCAGTACGGGGAACCCTTCGCCGACCAGCGTCATCGGGCCGTGGCGGACTTCGGCGGCGCTGATGGCCTCGGCATGGAGACCGCAGGTTTCCTTGAACTTGAGCGCGATTTCCTGTGCCACGCCGAGGGCATGGCCGCGCGCGATGACGAAGAGATTGCGGGCATCGGCCAGCGGCTCGATTGCCGCCGACCAGTCGAGCGCCCAGGCGCGGTCAAGCAAATCGGGCAAGGCATCGAGCTGGCGCGCCATTTCGGCATCGCTGGTCCAGGCCGCGATCAGGTCAAGCGCCGCGACCAGCGAGGCGATGAAAGACTTTGTGGCGGCGACACTGCGCTCCGGTCCCGCCGAGAGGGCCAGCAAGGCATCGGCTTCATGGGCAAGCGGCGAGGTTTCGTCATTGACCATGGCGACAATCCGCGCACCCTGCGCGCGCGCCGCATCGACCGTCGCCAACAGGTCGGGACTTCGCCCGGACTGGGAAATCGCGATCAGCAAGGTGTCGGCGAGTGTCGGCGTCGCCTCATAGACCGAAGCGACCGAAGGCGCGACGGAACTGGTCAAAACGCCAAGTTGCCGCTCGACCAGATAGCGCCCGAACGTGGCGGCGTTATCGGAACTGCCGCGCCCAAGCGTTAGGACCGCGCGGGGCGGCTGTTTGCGCAGTTGCGCGCAAAGCCGGACCAGCGCGGCGGCATTGGCCTTGCGTTGGCGCGCTGCCACGGCGCCGCTTTCGGCGGCTTCGACGAACATGCGGGAAGGTGGGTCGAGGATCATCGGGGGGGTACACTCAGTTCGGAGACGAAATCATAGGCATCGCCGCGATAGTAGGAGCGCGTGAATTCAACCGTGCGACCATCACGATCATAGCCGCGCCGCTCGATTTCGAGGCCTGGCGCGCCGGCCTCGATCTTGAGCAGTTCGCATTGTTCGGGCGTGAACAGCACGGCGCGCAAGCGTTGGAGCACCCGCGCGGGCCGTCGATCGGCCAATGCGTCATAGAGCGAATCGCTCACGGCATTGACCGACGGTAGCGAATCGGCGGGAATCGTGGTGTACTCCAGAGCCATCGTCTGCTCGTCGGCGAAGCGGATGCGTGCGAAGCGGTAGACCGCGCTGCCCGGGCTGAGCCCCAGCGCCATGGATTCATCTGGGCTGACCGAACCTTCGCTGCGAGACAGCCACTGCGAATGCGGGCGGCGGCCGCGCGAAAGCATATCCTCGCTGAAGGAGGAGATTGTCGCGAAGTTCTTTTCCACGCGCGCTGCCACGAAAGTACCGGCGCCCTGGCGGCGGCTGAGAAGATGCGCATCGACAAGTCCGTCGATCGCCTTGCGCACGGTAACGCGTGAGACGTTGAAGGCCTCCGCAAGGTCGCGCTCGGGAGGCAGCGCCTCGTCAGGCGTTAGCACGCTCTGCTCGATCGCGGCGCGCAGGCGGCGCTGTAACTGGAGGTAGAGCGGTACCCCGTTTTCAGGCTCCAGTGCTCCAATGCGCTCGACGAACATATCCGCTCCTTTCGCCAACCGGTCTAAACGGAAATATAATGCCTTTGCAATACCAAAATGCGATAATTTTAGATTGGCCTCATTTTTGGTATTGCCTTTTTGTGACAAATTGAGAGTATCCACTCCCGACCGCTGGCGAATCTGCACGAATCGTGAAGCAACCATGCGGGATTGCCGATTTATGGGTTTGCATTGGTAGATACCAATTAGAATCAGGCTTCATCAGGGGGTACCTCATGTCTCTATCCCGTTCGATTCGTTACACACTACTCTCCGTCACGGCGAGCACCGCCGCTCTCGCCCTCGCCACGGTGGCACAGGCGCAGGACGTCGCATCCCCCTCCGCCTCGAGTGGCGACCAGGATGAAATCGTCGTTACCGGCCTGCGTGCCTCGATCGAGGCCTCGCTCAACGCCAAGCGCAAATCGGACCTCGTTTCCGAAATCGTCACCGCGCAGGACATCGGCAAGTTTCCCGACAAGAACGTCGCCGACTCGCTCGGCCGCCTGACCGGCGTCAATGTCGTCACCGGCAGCTCGGCCGCGGGCGGATTCGGCGAGAACTCGAACATCTCGATCCGCGGCACGGACCCGGCGCTCAACCTCACGCTTATCGACGGTCACGGAATCGCCACCGGCGACTGGTTCGTGCTGGACCAGACGACAGGCGGGCGCAGCATCGACTTCGGCCTGCTGCCCTCCGAGATCGTCGGCAGCCTTGAAGTCTTCAAAAGCTCCGAAGCGGACATTCCCGAAGGTGGCATCGGCGGTACGGTCAACGTGCAGACCCGCAAGCCGCTCGATCTCAAGGCGGGCGCGATTTCGCTCACTGCCCAGGAAAACTACAATGACCTCGCCGGCAAGTGGACGCCGCAGGTCAGCGGTCTGGTAAGCTGGAAGAACAAGGCCGAGACCTTCGGCGTGCTCGCCACCGGCTTCTACCAGAAGCGCAGCTTCCGCCGCGACGGGCAGGAATTCCTGGGCTATGGCGACTATGCCGACTTCGACGGAACCGGCCAGACGGTCTCGGCGCCCAACCTCATCGGCTCGGCCTATTTTACCCAACAACGCATCCGCAAGGGCGGCACGCTGGCTATTCAGATCAAGCCGAGCGACCGCTTCGAACTCGACCTCAACGGGCTCTACACGCGGATGGACGCCAACAACGTCAACCGCAACTCGATGATGTGGGTGTCAAGCCTGCTGAGCAACAACTCGACGCCCGGTACTGACGGCTACGCGCTGACAGACTACACCATCAAGAACGGCTATCTCACCTCGGCCAGTTGGGCCGATACGACGGCTAATGGCGGGAGTCCCAACGGGAAGGTGCAGGACGACATCTTCCGCCAGGCCTATTCCTCGACCTGGGATCTCAACGCCGACATGACCTGGCAGGCGAGCGACCACCTCACGCTGACGGGCCAACTCGGCTATACCAAGGGCACGGGCGCCACGTCGGACACTTATGCCTGGGAGACTTACTGGCACACTGGCGCGAGCTACGCATTTGGCGGCAAGGGTGCGACCGTCGGCTATCCGGGATTGCCGTCTGACACTACTTCCGCCGCCTACCTCGACAACTACTATAGCTGGTCGTGGGGCGGGAAGATCGTCTCGCCGGACAAGGAACTCTACGGCAAACTCGATGCCGAATATGACTTCGATGGCAGCTTCCTCAAATCGATCAAGGTCGGCGGACGCTATACCAACCACAAGCGCAGCCTAGACTATACTGCCTATGCTTGGGCGGGGAACGGTGCCTACTCTGGCACTCAGGGCGTCAACCTCGGTACGGTCTTCGACGGAGACACGACCCCGTCCGATTACGGCGACGGCATCGGCAGCGTGACCGGCTATTCCTTCGCCAATCAGGCGCTGGTGCTGCAGGAACTGGCCACCAACGGCGGCCGCCAGTTTGCCTTCTATCCGCAGGCCAGCTTCTCGGTGAAGGAGAAGACCGAGGCGGCCTATGCCATGGCCCGCTTCGACGACGACAGCCATTGGCGCGGCAACATCGGCGTGCGTGCGGTGCACACCGAGCAGCAGACGCTGCAGTATTCGCCCAACGCGGCGGTTGCGAATGCAACGTCGATCTTCTGCGGCACCTGCGGTTCGGTAACCACTGACCGCAGCTATTGGGATATCCTCCCCAGCGCGAACGTCACCTACACGGCAACCGACAACCTCCTGCTGCGTGGCGGGGTCGCCAAGGTCATGTCGCGGCCCGGTTACGCCCAGCTTGCCGGCGCCTTCACCGCGGACGATCTCTCGCTCGCGGCGACGTCCGGCGGTAACCCGAACCTCGATCCCTACCGCGCCTGGAACTTCAACCTCGCTGCCGAATGGTACTATGCTCCCAACGCTCTGCTCTCGGTCAATCTCTTCTACCTCGACATCAAATCCTACATCACCAGTTCGACCGGCACGATCTTCCTCAAGACGCTGCAGCATCCCGACGGCGCGACCTTCTCCTTCTCCGGTCCGATCAATGGCCCCGGCGGCCACAACCAGGGCATAGAGGTCAACTGGCAGCAGCCAATTTGGAAGGGCTTCGGCGTGATCGCCAACTACACCTACGCCGATGCGAAGAAGAAGGGCGGCGGCACCATTGACGGCAATTCGCACAACACCTTCAACCTGACCGGGTATTACGAAGACAGCCTGATCTCGGCCCGCCTTGCCTATACCTTCCGTTCCAAGTTCCGCTCCGGCCTCGATCGCAATACCGAGATGTGGCAGGATAACTTCGGCTCGCTTGACAGCTCGCTGCTGATCAACGTGACCAAGAACGTCGCGCTGTCGGTCGATGCGCAGAACCTGACCGACGCGAAGCTTTACTACTACGTCGGCGATCCCTCGATCCCGCGCGCCTACTATGACAACGGCCGCACCTTCTGGGTCGGTGCGAAGCTGAAACTCTGAGAGACATGCCAGCGATGCGAAAACCACAGCGTAAGCTGGCACCAGCCACTGCCGCCGTCATGCTCCTCACCATGACGGCGGTACCGGTACGGGCGGCGGTCTCCTCCCCGCCTGCCCTGCTGCCGCTGCCCGCGTCGGTGACGGAGGAGGACGGTTCCTTCTCCCTCGCCGGCGCGAGCCTGCAGGCAGACGACGCCGGAGCGCGGGCGGCGGCGGACAGGTTGGGCTCACTGCTCAAGCGTTCGGGCCGTCCCCTGATCCCGGCCGCGCAGCACGGCTCAATTCGGTTCCTGCGGGATCCGTCGATCTCCGGCGCCGAAGCCTATCGCCTGACCGTGGCCCCCGCCGGCGTGACCCTGTCCGCCAGCACCGACGCCGGGCTCTACTATGGCGCGGAAACGCTCTGGCAACTGATCCTTGCTGGCGACGGCAAAGCCCTTCCCGCCATACGCATAGCGGACGCACCGGCCTACGGCTGGCGCGGTATCATGCTCGATTCCGCGCGGCACTTCCAGCCGGTCAGTTATATCCGCGAACTGATCGACCGCATGGCCATGGTGAAGCTCAACACGCTGCACTGGCACCTTACCGACGATCAGGGGTGGCGCTTGCCGGTGCCTGCCTATCCCCGCCTTACGTCGGTCGGCGGCTGGCGGCATGAGGCGGGCGCCGAGGGCATCGATCCTGACAGCGGCAAGCCGGTGCGTTCGGGCGGATTCTACACCGAGGCGGAGATCCGCGAGATCATCGCCTATGCCGCCAACCGCCATATCGTAATTGTTCCGGAAGTGGACATGCCGGGTCACTTCACGGCCTCCATCGCCGCTTATCCCTGGCTCGCTTCGACTCCTAACCCGCCGGCGGCGACCGCCAACGACTGGGGCATCCTGCCCAACCTTATCAACCCGAACGAGCGCGGACTGGCTTTCTGCGAAGCGGTGCTGGACCAGCTCATGCGCCTGTTCCCGAGCAAGGTGATCCACATCGGCGGCGATGAGGCGACGAAGGATCAATGGAACGCCAATCCGGCAATCCAGGCACAGATGAAGACGCTCGGCCTCAAGGATGCCGAGGAACTGCAGGGCTGGTTCACCGGCCGCCTTGCCGGCTATCTTGCCGCACATGGCCGCCGCGCGATCGGCTGGGACGAGATCCTTGCCGCGCCGGTGCCCGGCGACGCCATGATCATGTCCTGGCGCGGCAGCGACGGCGCCGTCACAGCGGCCAAGGCCGGGCACGACACGGTGCTGGCCCCCGCGCCAGTGTTCTATCTCGACAACCGCCAGAGCGCCTCCGATAACGAACCGCCGGGCCGCGGCGAGATCGTGAGCTGGCGGAGGCTCTACGAAGCCGAAACCGCGCCTCCCGCACTCAGCGGGGACGAGCGCGCACACATTCTTGGCCTGCAGGTCAATCTCTGGACCGAGCATGTGCGCACCGCCGAATATGCCGACCGCATGATCTGGCCCCGTGCCGACGTGCTGGCTGAGATCGCCTGGACCTCGGCACCGCGCGACTGGCAGAGCTTCTCGCCGCGCCTGCTCGGCGCGATGGCGCGTGAGCGCAAGCTCGGTTTCCGATCTGACGTCACGCCGCTTGAGCCCACCGGCCGCTTTACCGGAACCGATGGCGGCGCGATCAAGGCTGTCCTCGAACAGCCGGTCGGCATCGGCACGCTGCGCTACACGCTGGATGGCAGCGCGCCGGTGCCGGCATCCCCCGCCTATTCCGAACCGCTCGATCTTGCGGCGGGCACCGTACTTACGGCCCAGGCTTTCGCGGGCAGCGAACCGCTCGGAAGCCCCCGGACTTGGACCGTTTTCACCGCGCTCAGCCGCACCCTTTCCGGCGGCGATATGCAACTGTGCACCCAAAACCTGCCGCTGCGGCTGGAAGACGATGCGCCGACCGGCGGCGTGCGCCGCATTCACACGGTCGATGTCATGCACCCCTGCTGGAATTGGCACGGGGCGGCGCTGGACGGCGTGACGCGCATCGCCGCCGATGTGGGCCACCGGCCTTACAATTTCTCGCTCGGCGCGGCGATGGTGAAAGTACGGATCGAGCAGGCCGGTAACGACGGCGAAGCGCTCAAGGTGCGGCTCGACAATTGCGACGGACCAGTCATCGCCAGCCTTCCGCTTGCTCCCGCAAGCACGATTGCAGGTGTCAGCCGGATCGAAGGCGCCCTTTCCGCGCCCATTACCGGACACCACGATCTCTGCATCACTTTCGCTCAAAAAGGCGTAGACCCGCTGTGGGTGCTCGATAGGCTGACGCTGAAACCATGATGGCCCCGCAAGAGACAATCACGATCGCCAGCCCGCTGACTGGCTGGGTTACGCCGCTTGAGGACGTGCCCGATCCGGTCTTTGCCGGACGGATGCTGGGTGACGGTGTCGCCATCGATCCCACCGAAGGCATGCTGCGCGCGCCGGGAGCCGGGCGGATCGTGTCGGTCCACACGGCGGGCCACGCGGTGACGATCGAACTCGACGCGGGGCCGGTTCTGCTGCTGCACATCGGCCTCGATACGGTGGCGCTGAGCGGCGAGGGTTTCCAGCCGCAGGTCGCCGAGGGGGACAGGGTTTCAGATGGCGACGTGCTGATCGCATTCGACCTTGCCCTGCTCGCCCGCCGCGCGCGCTCCCTGGTGACGCCGATGGTGGTCACTAACGGCGAGGCGTTCCGCATTTCCGCCTCGGCCCCCGCTGGTGCGATCGCGGCGGGAGACATGCTGCTGCAGCTTGAACCGCTGGTATCGGCGGATAGCGGCCAAGGCCCGCTATCGCCCGAGATCATGGAAGATCTGGCCGAACGTACGCTGCGCCTCCCGCTCGCCCACGGCCTGCACGCACGCCCCGCGGCGCGGTTGTCCGCGCTCGCTGCCAGCCATAGCGCTGTGCTGGAGGTTATGGCACCGGATGGTCGCACGGCCTCGATGCGCAGCGCCGTCGCCGTTCTGGCGCTCTCCCTCTCGCACGGGACGCGAGTGACCCTGCGCGCACGCGGCGTCGGGGCGGTGGCCGCCCTCGACGCCGTCTGCACACTGATCGAGAGCGGGATGGACGAATACCTGGCGGTGGGCCAGGATATTCCCGGTCAGCGTCCGGCCGCCGCCGCGATCACGCTGCCGCGCCGTCTCGGCGGTGGGGTTGCCGTGCCCGGCATCGCCATCGGTCCCGCCTGGCATGTCGCCGTGCGCCATTCCGAATGTTCGGATCAAGGCAAAGGCATCGAGATCGAGCGGGAAGAGCTTGCCACCGCTCTCGCACATGTCCGCGCGCGGCTTTGCGAAAAGGCGCAAGCTGCGGGGCCACTTGCCGCCATTGCCGCCGGGCACGCGGCCATGCTGGACGATCCCGAACTCGAAGCCGGGGCGATTGCCGCGATCGCTGCGGGGCGCAGCGCGGGGGCGGCGTGGAGCGCGGCCATCGCGCGCTTTGCCGAGCCTCTGCGCGCCTCGCCCGACAAGCGCTTTGCCGAACGCGTGGCGGACCTGCTGGACATCGAACAGTCTGTGCTAGCCGCATTGAGCGGTCAGCCAGGCGATTCCGCTCTACCCCCGCTGGGCGCGATCCTGGTCGGCGGCGATATCCTGCCTTCGCAGCTCATGGCGTTGGCCGGTGCCGGGCTCGCCGGGATCGCCTGCGGCGCGGGCGGGACGACCTCGCATGTCGCGATCATCGCCGCCGGGCTCGGCCTGCCCATGCTCTGCAGCCTTGGCCCCGCCGTGGACCTGATCGAGCCGGGCACGCAGCTCATGATCCGCGACGGGCACTTCACCGTCGATCCCTCGGAAAGCGAGATGGCGAGCGCCCGGGCCGCCGCCGCCTCGCTCGCCGACTTACGCCGCGCAGCCGAAGCGCGCAGCGCCGAACCTGCGGTGACACGCGATGGCGCGCGCATCGAAGTCTTCGCCAACCTCGGTTCGCTCACCGATGCGCATGCGTCGGTAAGCGCGGGAGCCGAAGGCTGCGGGTTGCTGCGCACTGAATTCCTGTTCCTTGGCCGCAGCGTGCCACCAACGATAGAGGAACAGCGGCAGGCCTACCAGGACATCGCCGATGCGCTCGGCCCCCGGCCGCTCATCGTGCGCACGCTCGATATTGGGGCGGACAAGCCAGTGCCCTGGCTGGCCCAGCCGCATGAGGAGAACCCGGCGCTGGGCCTGCGCGGCATTCGCCTGCAGCTTGCCAATGCCGCACTGCTCGAAGACCAGTTGCGCGCACTCGTGGCGATCCACGCGCCGGGCGGCCTGCGGGTGATGCTGCCGATGGTCTCGGACCTCGCCGAGATCGCCGAGGCCCGGCGGACACTGAGCAGACTTGCCCGGGAAATGGGCAGGCCGATGCCAGACCTTGGCATCATGGTCGAGACGCCGGCGGCCGCGCTGCTGGCGGGGTCGTTCGCCGCCGAGGCGGACTTCTTCTCGATCGGCAGCAACGACCTTTCGCAATATACCCTCGCGCGCGATCGTACCACCGCCAGCGTTGCCGCCGGGCTCGATGCACTGCACCCGGCGGTGCTGCGGCTCATCGTCGAAACGGTGAAGGGCGCGCGCAAGCATGGCCGCTGGACCGGGTTGTGCGGTGGACTTGCCGCCGATCCCGTCGCGGTGCCGCTGCTTGTCGGGTTGGGGCTGGACGAACTGTCGGCACCGCCCGCCGCCGTTGCCATGACCAAGCAGGTCATACGCGGGCTTGACCGGCAGGCCTGCGAGGCACTCGCACGGCGCGCGCTGAACCTGCCCGATGCCGATGCGGTCCGGGCACTGGCAAGCTTGGTTCTGGAGGATGCACAATGAAGCATTGGCTCGATACGCTGCAGCCGCTCGGCCGATCGCTGATGCTGCCGATCGCCGTGCTGCCGGTGGCGGGCCTTTTGCTGCGCCTCGGCCAGCCGGACCTGCTCGACATTGCCTTCGTGGCAGCAGCAGGCGCCGCGATCTTCGACAACCTCGGACTGCTGTTCGCACTCGGTATCGCGGTGGGCTTTGCGCGCGACAACAACGGCGCGGCGGGCCTTGCCGGGCTTGTCTGCTTCATCGTCGCGACGCGCGGGGCAGAGGCGCTGGTGGTGATGCCGGGCAGCGTCACGCACAGTCTTCCCGATGCGCTGGCGGCACTGGCGGACGCGGCCTGGCGCGAGAAGGCGATCAGCAAGCTTGCGGTGCCGATAGGCATCCTGTCCGGGCTGATCGCGGGGAGTTTCTATAACCACTACGCGAATATCCGGCTGCCCACCTATCTCGCCTTCTTCGGCGGCAAGCGCTTCGTGCCGATCCTGTCGGGACTGGCAGGGCTTGGCCTCGCGCTGGTATTCGGCGCGGGCTATGCGGGAATCGCCGCCGGAATGGACGGCCTCTCGCGCGCGGTGGTTGCTTCCGGGCCCTTCGGCTTGATCGTCTACGGCGCGCTCAACCGGTTGCTGATAGTCACCGGACTGCACCATATCCTGAACAACGTCGCCTGGTTCATCATCGGTGACTATCACGGCGCGACCGGAGACCTGAACCGCTTCTTCGCGGGCGATCCCGCCGCCGGGGCCTTCATGTCGGGCTTCTTCCCGGTGATGATGTTCGGCCTGCCCGCCGCCTGCCTGGCCATGTACCGCTGCGCGCGTCTGGAGAGGCGCAAGGAAGTAGGCGGCATGCTGCTCTCGATGGCGCTCACCGCCGCGCTGACCGGCGTGACCGAGCCGATCGAGTTCACTTTCATGTTCCTCGCCCCCGCGCTCTATGCGTTGCATGCACTGATGACCGGTGTGGCGATGGCGTTAATGAACGCACTAGGCGTGAAGCTGGGCTTCGGCTTCTCCGCCGGACTGCTGGATTACGCGCTCAACTATAGCAAGGCGACGCGGCCCCTACTGCTGTTGCCGGTGGGCCTCGTCTATAGCGCGCTCTATTATGGCATCTTCCACTTCGCGATCCTTCGCTTCAATCTCAAGACGCCGGGGCGCGAGGACGAAGTTTCGGGTCCGAGCGTACCGCTGCCGGTCGAAGGAGGGCGAGGTGCGGCCTATGTTGCGGCGTTGGGGGGCGCAGTAAACCTCACCGACATCGCCGCGTGCACGACCAGACTGCGCCTCAAGATCCGCGATCAGGCGTGGGCGGACGAGGCCAGATTACGCGCGCTGGGAGCCAAGGGGCTTGTGCGCCTGTCCGACCACAATCTCCAGGTGGTGATTGGCCCGGAGGCAGAGATCATCGCTGGAGAAATGCGCGCGGCGGCGGGACCTCTCAGAGCGGCAAGCGATGCGCCGGCCAACGGCTCGACCGGAAGTACATTGGCGCCCAAGGTCGATACGATTCCGTGGCTCGCGGCACTCGGCGGCCAAACGAATATCCGTGCTTCAGGCGCCGCGCATAGCCGCCTCTGGCTCGATCTGGCTTCACCCGATGCGCTCGACGAGGCTGCGCTCATTTCGCTGGGCGTGCGGATGGTCGCGCGGACCGATGACGGCGTGCAATTGCTGGTGGCGGGTGCCGACGCGCTGAACGAGGCGCTTCAAGCGGCGTAACCCAGCGCTTTCGTCGCATCGGAAACAAGCGGGAGTATCGGTTCGATCTCGCATGCGAAATAGCGCCAGCGGCCGATCGAGCGATCGTTCAGCGGCTCGCGCACCTGGGCGTAGCTTGGCGTCGGCGCATGGCGCGGCTCGCGGTGGAAGGCAAGCTGCCGGGGCTGGACGTCCAGACCGAGTACTGCCATCAGCGCGCGGGTTTCCCCTTCCTGATCCGCCACCAGGGTCTCGTAGCGCAGCGTATGATCGATCACGAGGCCAGCGCCTTCATATGCTGCAACCTGCTGCTGAATCAGTGCGAAATGTCGCGCCGCATCCTCGATCCGATAGGCGCAATTCTGGCCATGCGTCATATCGTGGCTCAGCACAGAGACGAGCACATCGAGCGGATGGCGTACCACGCGAATCACTTTCGCCGCCGGGAAGGCGAGGCGAATGAGGGGCAAATGGAATTCGTTAAGCGGCATCTTGTCGGTAAAGAAGCGTGCCGGGCCTTTCGTCAGGCCATATTCCCCGGCGCGGGCCAGATAGTGTTCGCGAAGCACAGCGGCATCAGCGCTTTTTAACGGCTCCGCCAATTCGCGCAATTCCGGTCCGAACGGCAATTCACCTCCCGCAACAACTTGATCGTGCGCAGCCAGGATCTGCTCCACAAGCGTAGTGCCAGAGCGTGGGAAGCCGAGGATGAACACCGGCTCTGCACCTGTATCGCGGGGTGCCGCTCCTGCCGGGAGTATCGTCCGGGCGAGCATTGCCAGTTCTGCGGCTTCCTCAGCGATGGCCTGAGCCATGTAGCGCCGGCCGGCGGCCCGCGCTATCAAGGCCTTGCCTTCGGTCCAGTCCCTCCAGGCTTCGTCGCCGCGACCCAGCTTGTCGCGCAGACGCCCGCGCTGCAGCATGGCGGCGCCAGAGAGTTCCGGTTGCATTTCGAGCAGGGCCAGCCCGGCGGCCTCGTCTCCCATCCGTGCCATAAGCACGCTGCGCTGAAGTATGACGTCCTGGCCTTGTCCCCGCGCCACCGCATCGGCCTTGTCGAGCCAGGCGGTGGCCTGCGCGAAGCGGCCGGCGCGCTCTTCCACTTCGGCAAGCGCCGCCAACGTGGCAAGGTGCAGCGGCGTGGCCCCGGCCGCCTCTTCCAGCAACCGGCGCGCGTCATCGAGCAGCCCTTGTTGCGAAAGCGCGCGGCCGAGCCCGTAAAGCAGCTCCGGATGCCGTCCGGCGAGCGCAATGGCCTGCCGCAGATGCTGCGCGCCTTCAAAAGCCAAGCCGCGATCGGTCAGCAGCCGTCCCAGCAGCATATGGGCATCGGCATTGGCGCTGTCAGCTGCCAGCGCCTGTCGCTCGAGGGTTTCGGCCTCCTTCGGTCGGCCCGCATCGATCAGCAGCCGCGCAAGGTCGCCATAGGGCCAGCGCCTATCCGGCGCGATCGCGATCGCGCTGCGCAACGCCGCTTCCGATCCGGCAACATCGCCCAATTGACGGCGCGACAAGGCGACAACTTCCAGCGCGTCAATGGCGTACGGATCATGCAAAAGAATCGCGCGAACCCGGTCCTCGGCTTCCTGCCAGCGGCCCATGCGGGCCGCTTGTCGTGCCAGATCAATCGCACTGTGCATGGGCACAATCGGAGGGCAAGTTTGCGGAGTTTGCAACGGATTTCGACTCTACGGTTAGGGGCCAGATTACCAATTTCGGTACTGAGCTGTATAGACCGGTTGAGGTGAGGTGGTGCCTATAATTCGGACGGGGTGTTAACCTAATATCGATTTGAGGACTGCACGGTGATGAAGACAACCAGAAAGTGAACCGCACCGGCTTTGCAGGAGACTTTCGCTTCTGAGTTCGCGTAGGTCGCAGTGGCGGCAACGTCCGATTTTCTCAAGTTCGGCCATTCCTCCGGCGATGTTCAGTGTCCGGCTTTGGTCGGCACCTTCCGGTTCAACGGCGGTCCGCCTGTCGGCCTACGCCAACAGAGCGGCCGTTCAGCGGACCAAATCGTCTCTTCCAAACCGGTCGTCCGTTCAGGCAGTTAGATTTCAGGCCGTGCCTGGAGCGCCTTCATCGGCAGAAAAGTTGGGGGGAGTGGACATTATTCCAAGCGCGCAATCAACGCATCCGTGCCCGCTTCAATGCCGCCGGAGAGATCTCCTTTTCGGAAGCTCGGAAGGATTTTCTGATCGATAATTTGTTGGCAGACCCCATCAGGCAGTCGCTTCTCCAAGCCATAGCCAACTGCTATTCGGACCTTGCGCTCTTTTGGCGCGACCAGAAGAACCACACCGTCATCGTAGCCTTTGCGCCCAATTCCCCAGCTGTTCGCTAAGTCTCTCGTGTAATTGGCGACATCGCGTCCATCAAGCGAGGGCACTGTTACAACGACCAGTTGATGCTGCGTTTTCTGCTCTAGCTTCGCTAGCCTGCCACTCAGGGTGGCCTGTTCTTGGGGCGATAGGATATGAGCCGTATCGGTCACGCGGCCAGCCAGTGGCACGGCTGCCATAGAGGTCGCAGAATTTTCGCTTTCAGTTCCAGCGGCTGGAGCACTGATCGCCTGCCCATTCGAGCATGCAAGCGTGAACAGCACTGATGCGCAGGCAATTCCTCGAAGCGATCGTCTCATGCGGGCATCGTGAGGTGCAGTTGTGGGACCGTCAATGTCCGTTTTGTCGGCGGCTCCGGAAAGTCTGGTTCCCGGTAAAAATGTTGAAATGCTGCCCTTTGCTCGCGGCCCGGGCGGGCCGACGGGAGCCGCCGACATCTCGGTCGTTGGCGAATCCGAAACGATGCCTTATCATCGAGTCTGTGGGTTACAGCTTGAAACCACGCAATCTCAGCGAGTTGGTCACCACCGAAACCGACGAAGCGCTCATCGCGAAAGCGGCGAACATGGGGCTGATGAGGATGCCGAGAAACGGATAGAGCGCACCAGCCGCAATTGGTACGCCCGCCCCATTATAGACTAGCGCGAAGAACAGGTTTTGCCGGATATTGCGCATGGTCGCATGTGCCAAGCGCCGCGCGCGGACAATGCCATCGAGATCGCCCTTTACCAGCGTGATTCCGGCGCTTTCGATCGCGACATCGGCGCCGGTGCCCATGGCAATGCCGACATCGGCCTGAGCGAGCGCGGGCGCGTCGTTGACGCCATCACCCGCCATCGCGACCTTACGACCCTGTTCCTGCAATTCGCGGATGATGCGGGCCTTGTCTTCCGGCAGCACATCGGCGCGGATGTTGTCGATGCCGAGCCGTGCGGCAACGGCCCTGGCCGTTCGCTCATTGTCACCGGTCGCCATGATGATTGTCAGGCCAAGCGCGTGAAGGGCCTTCAGCGCATCGGGCGTCGTCGCCTTGACCGGATCGGAGACGCTGATCATTCCGGTGACGGCGCCCTCGACGGCGACGAACATTACTGTCTCACCTTTGCTGCGCCGCGCCTCGGCCTTTTCGGCAAAGTCTTTCGCGTCGAGTGCAAGATCGGTGATCAGCTTCAGATTGCCCAGCACAACCTGCTTTCCGTCAACCATGCCCTTGACGCCCTTGCCAGTGACTGCCTCGAAGTCATTGGCGGAGCCGAGCGCGATGCCGTGCTGCTCCGCACCCTCGACGATGGCTTCGGCCAATGGATGTTCGGACCCTTTTTCAAGCGTTGCCGCAAACCGGAGCACCTCCTCCTCGTCGAAGCCGGATTCGGGAATTACGGCGACAAGCCTGGGCTTACCCTCGGTCAGCGTGCCGGTCTTGTCGACGATCAGCGTATCTACCTTTTCGAAGCGTTCGAGCGCCTCCGCATTTTTGATCAGCACGCCGGCCTGCGCACCGCGACCTGTGGCCGTCATAATCGACATCGGCGTCGCGAGGCCCAGTGCGCACGGGCAGGCGATGATCAGCACGGAAACCGCCGCGATCAGCGCATAGGAAAGTGCGGGCGCCGGACCCCATATCGCCCAGCCGATAAAGGCCAGCACCGCAACACCGATCACGGCGGGGACGAACCAACCCGCCACCTTGTCGGCATATTTCTGGATCGGCGCGCGTGATCGCTGTGCCTGCGCAACCATGGCGACAATCTGGCTGAGCATCGTGTCCGCGCCTACCCGGCGTGCCTCAATCACGAGGCTGCCGGTCCCGTTGATAGTCGCGCCGGTGACGGGATCTCCAACCGTCTTTTCAACCGGAACCGGCTCGCCCGTGATCATACTTTCGTCAATCGAGCTATGGCCATCGACCACTTCGCTATCGACCGGCACCTTTTCGCCGGGACGCACGCGCAGGCGATCGCCGACATGGACATGCTCAAGCGGAATTTCCTCTTCGCTGCCATCGTCACGGATGACGCGCGCGGTCTTGGCGGCAAGATCGAGCAAGGCGCGGATCGCCTTGCCGGTCCCCTCGCGGGCACGCAATTCCATCACTTGCCCCAACAGCACAAGCACGACAATTACCGCCGCCGCTTCAAAATAGACGGGCACGGTTCCGTGCATGTCCCGGAAGCCTGATGGAAATATCGACGGCGCGATCACGGCCACGACGCTGAATGTCCAGGAGGCGATCACGCCCATGGCAATCAGCGAGAACATGTTGAGGTTCCATGAGAGGAAAGATTTCCAGCCGCGTTCCAGGAACGGCCAGCCGCACCACAGAACGACCGGCGTCCCGAGTGCGAGTTCGAGCTCTTGCGCGGCGTGTTCGCCCAGCGCTCCCCTGATCCAGCCAAGGCCGACCATCGGCCCCATCGCAAGTACCAGCAGCGGCACGGTGAGGACAGCGCCGATCCAGAAACGGCGGATAAAATCGACCAGCTCGGGATTGGTGCCTTCATCAGCCATGGCGGCGGATTCTAGTTCAAGAGCCATGCCGCAGATCGGGCAGGAGCCGGGTCCGGTTTGCCGCACTTCGGGATGCATGGGGCAGGTGTAGACTGGTCCGGCATAGCCTGCGGACACTCTGTCATAGCGTCCGTCCTTCGGTGCCACACTACCATGCGCGTGGCCCGCATGGGCATGGTGATGTCCGCAATGATGGTCGCTCATGACCGCAAAGCCTCTTGCAATATACTATAGAGGGGTATAGTAATATTCGCATGCTTTTGCAAGGTGAACATCTGATGCGCAACAAGTTCGACAAGCAGATCGCGCGGATGCGCCGCATAGAGGGGCAGGCGCGCGGCATCGCGAAGATGATGGAGGAGGACCGCTACTGCATCGATATCCTTCAGCAGTTCGCGGCGGTAGAAGCGGCATTGCGGTCAACGCGTGCCGAAGTGCTCAAGGTACATGCGGCACATTGCGTAGAGGAAGCCATCGCATCGGATGATAAACACGACCAGAAGCAGAAATTTTCCGAACTTGTGTCGCTGTTCGAGAAACAAGTGCGCTGATCATGCTTCTTCGTTCGCCGACAAAGGCCACGTTGCGGCGCTCCTCCAACGTACTTGAAAGCAGTCCTACATTCACTTTTCAGGCTGGTAAGAGATGAGCGCCCCCAACCGCAGATGCGGATCTGCAGCCTGGCTATTGGGAGCAAAAGCGGACGTTGCAAATTCGTGCGAAATCGTGAAGCCGAGGTGACCGTCACCAGAAATCGATTCAATACCCGTTATGCCCAGCAAGACCGCCCGGTGGTCGGTCTGCGGCGGCAGGCCGACGCGGCGGTTATGCCGGTTTCGATCTCGTCGGACACGCGCGATGAAACTACGCGCAAGAAGGAGATCCATACTGTGCTACTGGCCGCGCTCGACCGCGCGCCGGATGCCGACATCGAACTGGTCTCCGGGACGGTGCAATTGTCCCCCGTGACGAAGGCGAATTACCAGGAACTGCAGTTCCAGTACGCGGGCCGGGTCGACACCAGCAAGATTGACATCATGCTGAGGGTAAAGTTGGCTGGCTCGGCCGCGGTCGCCGAGAAGAAACTGATCGATTTCATCAAGGCGATCTCGGGTTCCGGCCGCGCGACGATTGACAAGACCGGCGGTCTGACGCTCACAATCGTCAATCCCGACCAGTACCGCGACGACATCGTCAAGCTCGTCGCGGAGGATGCCAAGCACAACGCCGGCATCTTCGGACCCGACTTCGCCTTCCACATCAGCGGGATCGACGGACAAGTCGCCTGGTCACAGGTAAGTAGCACCGACGTGTTCCTGTACCTGCCCTACAAGTACACCATCGTGCCGAAATAGGCCGCGGGGGCCCGACGCAATGAGAAGAGGTGCCATGAAATCCCTTTCATGTCTTATAATTCCCGGCCTCGCCCTGTTCGCGAGCGCGGCTTTCACGAGTTCCGCGTTGGCGCAGGACGATGCCAGCGAAGTCATCGTCACGGCTCAAAGGATCCCGAGCCCGGGCGCAGGAGCCGTGGTCGAGAAACCGCCGGTCATCGGGCTCAAGCGGCAGGCGGATTCAGCGGTGCGGAACATCGAGATCATGTCGGACTCGCGCGACGCTAAAATGCGCCGGCGTGAGGTTCAGGCCATGCTCCTCGCCGCGCTCGACCGCGCCAAGCGTGAGGGACTCAGTCTTGTCACCGGTCAGTTCGAAGTGGTCGAGATCACCGGCGACAACTGGCGTGACCAGTTTCCCGCCCTCGCGGGCAAGGTCGACGCCGACGCGGACGACGAGGATGATGACGACGAAGAAGAGGACAGCAAGCCCAAGCCGAGCTTCGAGGATAGCGGCAGCAATGCAATTGCTCGGTTGAAGGTCAAGGTCAGGCTGGATGGTTCGATTTCCAACGCCCAGCAAAGGATCACCGCCTTCGTCAAGGCCGTGCCCCCCACGGGCCGTTCGCAGATCGAACAGAAAGGGGGCTTGGCGCTGACCATCGTCAATCCCGACCAGTACCGTGACGAGATCTACCGCCGCATCGCCGCGGGAGCGAACCGCGCAGTCGGCTTCTATGGTGCGGACTATGCCGTGAATGTCAGCGGCCTCGACCGGGCCGTCGCCTGGTCTCAAGTCAGCAACACCGATGTATTTCTGTATATTCCGTACAGCTTTTCAGTGGGGAAGTAGGGCACCTGGGGGATGCCGGCGAACGCTAACATAGCCGTCATTCCTTGCTTCGGATTAGCTCGCCAAAAGCTGCCCTACGTTCAGACACTCGCCGGCGACGGCAACTGGCCGATTTCGGAATGTCGCCTTACCGGCGGGTAAGAAGGGGATAGCCGCCGGTCCTCTTTAGGACAGGCGACACGATCGTGGGCAGAAATAGCTGCCTGTCGCCCGTCGACCATTTTGTGCCGTTCTCAATAGCAACCCGTCACCCGGATACTCGCCGTTGTTCGCTCAGTTATCAGCCTGCACCCGGTGTCGGTATCAGCATAATGGACAAAATGATGGCGCAAAACGCCAAGGCTAATATCAGGCCAACAATCATCTGTTGACGCACTGCGCGCTGATGGTCGTTGGAAACTGGGTAAGTAATTGTCCGAGCCGCTAGGAAAATAGCCGTATTAGGCAAGGCAAAGAGCAAAATGTCCCCCTTAGAAGCCGGTAAATGCGCTAGAGGCGAAAAGAATAGGCAGGCATTGAACACAAGAGCGATCAAAAACGTGACCTTAGGCCATCGTTCTCCCGGATAATCCGCCCCAACTTGGGCAACAAAATAGAGGCAAATAAATGCGCATGCGACCCGGAAGGTAAAAGCAAACGGGATGGCAGTGTAATTTTCCAGCCCGATCGCAATCGTTACAAACACGATGATGCTGAGAATGGCTACACAAAACCGCAACAATCCAGATTTCAATGCTCGCCCTCAATGTGTCTGCTTTCGATGTTCCGTGCATTAAAAGCCGTCATTCCGCAATCCACCCATCTCGGCGATTTGGCCGGGTCAAAGGCGTGGCAAGTCGCGCCGGTGCTGTCGATCGGGTCTATATCCGCATGAAATCGAACGCGAGAACGGCGCTGGCGGGTGGCTTTCAGTCAGTCAGCTTTTGGAGACATGATCGGCGATAGCTGACCTTGCGCGATAAAAATCGTTCGGCAGCAATCGCCCGAGGCTGTGTAAAAACGCCCGAATATGCTATGGTTTTCTCGCGTTTCGGGAGGCTTTGGAATGGCTCGTTTCGTCCAA
>Ga0207647_10000962_pt1 | contig 22327 bp, 29 predicted proteins | sample KBSCornC2_FD_184295 | JGI IMG/M metagenome (GOLD analysis project Ga0207647, IMG submission 184295) | Corn rhizosphere microbial communities from Kellogg Biological Station, Michigan, USA - C2 (SPAdes) (version 2) | ecosystem: Host-associated > Plants > Roots > Rhizosphere ... | reverse complement strand
ACCAGTGCTTTTTGGCCCCAATTATAAAAAATTTAAAGAAGCAAGAGATTTAATTGAAGCCGAGGGAGCTTTCACTATTTGTTCTTTCGAAAGTCTCAAAATAAAAATGGATCACCTTTTAAATGATCCCGAGCAATTAGTAAAGGCTGGCGAATCTTCTAAAAATTATGTAGAGAATAAGCTTGGAGCAACCGACAAAATTCTTCAATTCATTCAGGAAAACCGCCTTCTTACCAATTGATAAAAATGCTGAACGACGGGCTTGTCTTCATCCCAACCAATTTTAAATTTCAATTCTCTATTGATCCAATATTCCGCCTCCGAAAAAATATGAAAGCTATTAATGGTTTTGATGCTTCGTTCATAAAAAGCCTCGTCGTCTCTGAACAATTCTCTTATAAACGTAAAACGGTCGTTGATACCAATTCCTTTTCTCAAATCTTTGATGGGAGCTTCTTTCAACCTGTGAGCAACCTCTGTCCTTTCCTCTTTTAAACGATCATTCAGCGATTCTTTTTTATCTGCAATAACCTCATGTAATTCTTTTTTGGGTTGATATTGCGCAAGAACCGGCGGTTCTTCAATTGCACTGAATGCAGGATTCAAAACCTGTTGTGGCTTTGGAGCGTATTTTGAAACCGGTTCTTCAATTACCGCCTCGGTAACCTGGGGTCTTTGAATTGAATATTCCATTGGCTGATAGGAAGAGGTCTTTGCGGGTTCTACAATTTCAGGTTCTGGAATAATCGAAGCTTTCACAGGTTCTTCCTTCTGTTGAACAGCATCCATTTTTTGATCACGGATAACTTCTTCAGCAAAATTCATGTTCACCGGTAGCGTAACAGCAACCTTGGCAGTGCCAAGCGTGCCATTTTTTTGCTGCAGCTTTGATAGTTCTGTCTGAAGTAGTTGAACAGTAAAAAGCAATTGTGCAGGATTACTGTTTTGTTGTCTTTGCTGGTACAACTTGTCAATTAATGCATGGATTCTTTCCATTGTAATTGGTACTTTCGCTGTTTAACAAATAGGATATATCGATGTAACGAAAAGATATGCCTAAAATTACTAAGAGTTTGTAAATAGTTTCGAACAAGCCATAATTTTCTCAAATGTTTATCGAACCGATAATTAGAGGCGAACGCCGCGGATGGATCGAAGTAATATGCGGATCCATGTTTTCAGGAAAAACGGAAGAATTGATCCGACGACTAAAAAGAGCCAAAATTGCCAACCTGAAAGTTGAAATTTTCAAACCCGCAATTGATGTTCGTTATGATGAAATCAAAATTGTTTCTCATGACGAAAATTACATTCATTCCACTCCTATTGAAAATTCGCAAACCATCTTATTGATGGCGCAGGATGTTGATGTGGTCGGCCTGGATGAAGCACAATTCTTCGATGAGGAGATCACAAATGTTTGTGATGAACTGGCATTGAGAGGCATTCGTGTAATTGTTGCCGGGCTGGATATGGATTTTATGGCAAAGCCTTTCGGACAAATGCCTTTTTTGATGGCAAAAGCCGATTATGTTACAAAGCTTCATGCCATTTGTGTAAAGTGCGGCAATATTGCCAATTATTCCTATCGCATTATTCCCAATGAAGAACAGATTATGCTGGGAGCAAAAAATGCATACGAACCAAGATGCAGGGAATGTTATACATTAGACGGTGCTTTGGATTAAATGGTTTTGTTCAATCCAACACTCTATTTTCGCAAAAATTTTTTTATCTCTTCTTCCAAACAAATATGGACCTTATTTAAAAAAGACCTGTTGCTGGAAATTCGCCAGCAATATGCTTTTTATGGTGTGTTGCTTTACGTAGGCGCCACCATTTTTGTTTTGTACATGGCAATTGAAAATGCTGATACCGGAACCTGGAGCGGTTTATTTTGGATCATTCAACTTTTCATAAGCATTAATGCAGTAGCCAAAAGTTTTTTGCAGGAAAACAAAAACAGGATGCTGTATTATCAGACCATTTCAGGCCCTGTAAATTTTATTCTTGCAAAGTTGTTATTCAATTCCATACTGATGCTTGCAATGAGTGCACTCAGTTTTATTTTGTTTGCACTATTCATGAAATATCCGGTTGAGCGTTCGGCCATTTTCATTGGATTGGTTTTTTTGGGCGGATGGAGCTTGAGCCTGATATTTACTTTTTTGGCAGCCATTGCGGCAAAAGCACAACAGAATGCAGCCATTATGGCTATCCTTGGCTTTCCAATCATCATTCCGCAGTTATTGATATTGATGAGGGCTTCTGCTACTGTATTTGATAAGACATCTCCCGTTCCGACAATTAATTTTTTATTGTTGCTTGCCTCCAACTTTCTTGTCATTCTGCTATCGATAGTCTTGTTTCCTTTTTTGTGGAAAGACTAATCCATTATTGCTCAAACAAGATCAAAGTCATGTGACATTTTCCCAATTGCATATTTGCACTTTCGCCTTTCCCCTTAATTTTGCTGCCAAATCAAAAGGCACTAGAGCCAGCCTGTATGAAAAAATGGTGGTGGAAAATACTTTGTATCGTTTTACTTGCTTACACAATCATTGGTGGTTTTTTGTTTAAAGTTCCAAGACAACCTTTTGTTGAAGAGTCTATTCGCAACCTATACTTCCATGTGTGCATGTGGTTCTGCATGATGATCCTTTTTACGGTTTCAGTTGTGCAGGCAGTACTTTATTTGCGAACCAATGATCTAAAGCATGATAATCTTTCGAGACAATACGCAGTTGTGGGGATTGTGTTTGGTGTGTTAGGTTATATCACGGGGGCCATTTGGGCGTCGTATACCTGGGCCGATCCCAACAAGCCGGAAACAGAGTCCTTTGCCTCAATTGCTAAAGATCCAAAACTTATTGGGGCTGCCATTGCGCTGCTTATTTATTTTGCTTATCTGGTTTTGAGAGACTCTATTCAGGATCTTGATAAAAAAGCAAGAGTCAGTTCGGTGTATAATATTTATGCTTTCGCATTTTTGTTTCCGTCAATATGGATCGTTCCAAGATTGTTAGCAAGTCTTCATCCTGGTGGACAAGGCGATTCGGGTGGTAATCCCGGGATCAACCCAAATGACCTTACTGCCGGTATGCGACTGGTTTTTTATCCTGCCATTATTGGCTGGACCTTATTGGGAGTTTGGATTGTAAGTTTAAAAGTGCGATTAAAAAATTTGAAAGAAAACTATTTGAACAAATGATCAAGCGATTTTTTTTATTGTTCCTTTCACTCATCTGCGGTTACGTTTTGTTTGCACAAAACATGGCAGATGAAATGCGCAGCAATGGCAAAATTTATGTAGTGGTTGCTGTGCTGGTAACCATTTTTATTGGTATCGTAATCTATCTCGTTCGCCTCGATAAAAAGATTTCAAAACTGGAAAAAGAATCAAAGATTAATCATTAATAATTAAATACTATCTCATGTCAACGATTGCAGACTATAATTTTTTTGGCGCAGTTGAAAAAAGTTTCGACAAAGCCGCAAAATTCACAAAATGGGATCCAGGAGTTTTAGAACAAATCAAAGCTTGTAATGCCGTTTACCGTATGAAATTTCCTGTTCGCATGGATGATGGACGCATCGAAGTAATTGAAGCCTATCGTGTTCAACACTCACATCACAAAACCCCGTGTAAAGGTGGTATCCGCTTCGCAGCAGAAGTAAACCAGGATGAAGTAATGGCACTAGCTGCGTTAATGACATATAAATGTGCTATTGTAAACGTTCCTTTCGGTGGTGGTAAGGGCGGTATTAAAATCAATCCGAGAAAATATTCGGTTTACGAACTGGAAAAAATTACACGCCGCTATACAGCCGAATTGGTAAAGAAGAATTTTATTGGTCCCGGCACCGATGTTCCTGCTCCTGATTATGGAACTGGCGAAAGAGAAATGGCGTGGATCGTTGATACCTATCAAAGTTTACGCCCCGGTGAAATTGATGCAGCAGGCTGTGTAACCGGCAAGCCAGTAACACAAGGTGGTGTTCGTGGAAGAAGAGAAGCAACAGGAATGGGAATTTTCTTTGGCATTCGTGAAGTGTGCAGCATGCCCGATGTAATGAGCCGCTTAGGATTAACAACCGGCGTTGAAGGGAAAAAAGTGATTGTGCAAGGTTTGGGTAATGTTGGTTACCACGCAGCAAAATTTTTCCAAAATGCAGGTGCAAAAATTATTGCACTGGCCGAATACGAAGGAGCGATCAGGAATGATAACGGCCTTGATGTAGATGCTGTCTTTGAACATCGCAAAGCGACAGGTTCCATTTCAAACTTCCCCGGTGCAAAAAATTTTGCAAAGAACACAGATGCATTGGAATATGATTGTGATATTTTAATCCCGGCTGCATTGGAAAATGTGATCAATGGCGATAATGCCCCGAATGTAAAAGCGAAAATTATTGGTGAAGGTGCTAACGGACCATTGACTCCTGAAGCCGATGAAGTGTTTGCGCAAAAAGGAACACTGGTTGTGCCTGACATGTACCTGAATGCAGGTGGTGTAACCGTTTCCTATTTCGAATGGTTGAAGAACTTAAGCCACGTTCGTTATGGAAGAATGGAAAAGCGTTTTACCGAAAACATGAACCAGCATATTCTCGGGCAGATTGAAGAATTGACAGGAAAAAACGTAGCGGATCGTGAACGGAAATTCATCATGCATGGTGCTGAAGAAGTAGATTTAGTGCATAGCGGTTTGGAAGAAACTATGATCACTGCAACAAGAGAGATCATGGAAGAATGGAAAAAGAATCCGCAAATTCCTGATATGCGTACAGCGGCTTATGTTGTTGCTATTAACAAAGTAGGAACAAGTTATGCCGAGTTAGGAATTTTCCCATAGAAGTAAATGAAAAATCGAATAAAAAAAAGCTCTGCCACCTGGTGGAGCTTTTGCATTAATTACCGCACAACTTTTATTTCTTTCAATTCTTTTTCGATTTTTTAAACCGGTTTATTTCACTGTTTGTTTTATCAAATTCGGTTTGCGAATTTCCTTTTCGAGAAGGATTCGGTTTGGCTTTCTTCTTTAGGGTTGTTGTTTTGGGTTTTACTGGAATATTGTTAACAACAACTTTGATCCAATCGCTTGATTTTTCTTCAACAAATGCTTCTTCTTTTTGCGAGAAGCCGTTCAATGCAATCAAACAAAAAAATATCAGTAGTATATTTTTCATTTTAAAATTTAACTTTTACTCCGGCAGTGGTTTGGTTGCCCTCTCTTGAAATAAACCAACGTGGTCTGAAAGAAGTCGTTTCCGATTTCCATTCCGCTTTGTTTTTTTCTCCTTTCAAAAGAGTGTAAATAAAATCACTAACTAAAATTCCTCCGCCAACACCCAACGCAATGAGCGAATTTCTGTGTTGCGTTTTTGCCTTGCTGAAATAGCCTTCGGCTTTTGTTTGATCAGCACCGCGAACGCCAATGATTGCTCCGTTGGCATCTTTTAAATATTCGCGATAATCTGCCAAGTCTGAATATTTTTTATAATTCCCGTCCGACATAGATTTAAAATAAAACGCTCCCGCAACAGAACCTGCGTAAAAAGCTGTAATGATAAAAGATGCTGGCTTTTTGTTTTCGCCTTTATAATTGCCACTCACCAAATAATGACCAAGACCGGGCACCAGTAAATTGACTGCTGCATTTAACGGCCCCCCTTTTAATGGCGTTGTTTCATTTACAGGCTCATTATAAGCAATATTATTTTTTGGCTGCGGCCTCGCAACTGTGTCAGCCCGGTAAACGTTTGTAATCGATGGCTCCGTTACGCTTAAAACAGTTCTTCCAATTGCCTTTGCACCCTTATCATCAGTCACTGTTAATTCAAATGCATAAGTTCCTTCTTTAAAACTGCCGGCTGCAGAAGCAACCAACGAACTGGAGTTTTGAATCGTCAAAGTAGTCGGACCTGCAATTTGTTTCCAGGTCACTGAAATAATCTTTCCATCTTCATCATGCGATTTGCTTCCGTTCAATTCAACCGGTTTTGTTACCGGAAGTTGCAGTTTCAAAAACTCACCCGCGTCTGCAATTGGAATTTTATTAGTTGAATTTGCTTTTTGTTTGGCTAAGGAAGGTTTGAACGAAATACTTATTGTTGCTTTTAGCTCGTCCCCGTTTTCAATAATTCCACTTACCGGCCTCCAATTGTACGTGTACATTTTTTGTGAAACCGAAACTTCAGAGCTGATATCCGAAGAAAAAATTTCGTGAACATTTCCTTCTCTCCTCCTTAAAATTTTCAAGTTGATAGCTTCTGCATCAAAATCGGAAGAATTTAAAGTGAATGTGACCCGATATAAACTTTGAGTGATTTTTTTTAAAGAAATAGAATGAATTACTTCCTGCGATTTTACAATGCAGCATACCATCAAAAACAAAATCATTATGCTACCTGATTTTAATTGCTGCATTGCCCGAAGTTTTTGCTAATAAAATATTGTTGGTACCGTTTGACAAAGGAAGCACACTAACCCAAGCCAAATTGTCTAAGTCCGTATTGAAGGAATATTTTTTTGTGTTGCCACTATTATCTATTGGCAGTTTGAACAAGCGGCCGGAAAAAATTACCCATAGATTGTCTTTGTCAAAATCAAAAACGGTTGGCCGCCCCGCAATAAAGCCATTAGTGGTATTGCCGCTGTAATTAGCCAAAAACGCTCCAGAGGAGTTGGTTCTCACAATTCCATTCCCGGTGGTAAAAAACAAATCACCGTTTGGATAAACTTTTATATCATCACTGCCATTCACAATTCCGTTTACGAAAACAGTTATAAGATTCTTATCATTCGCATTTACAAAATAGAGATTGTTATTGCTCAAAGTGGATAGCCAAATTCTATTTGAGCTTGATGCAAAAGCAAGCGAAGAAAATGCTACCTGCGAATTTATCGATGTATTGCCTCTTCTTAGCTTTCCATCGCCAATTGTCCACAACTCATTATTGTTATCGATAGCCATCGAATTAATGGTAACCGAATTAGAAAATCCTGTAGATCCGAAATAAGATTTCCATTGCGAGGTTGATTCATTAAACTTCGCCACTTCTTTTTTCCCATAAATCCACAATTCACCGTTTCTGTCTCTAAACAGCCGTGTTTCGTTGTTAAACGCCAGTCGCGTAGGAAGATTAATTGCCTGTGACCAGTGCCCTGCGGTGTCTGTTGTATACAACTTACCATTTGTTCCAAGAAAATAAATGAGGCTGGGAGAAACAGCAAGCACCTGCTGAAAGCCAGTCGAAGGCGTATTGTTCAACGGCTTATAATAGGGCACGTTGATTACTGAACTAAATTGATACGAAACACCACAGCTGTTAGCGGCACTCAATGTTATCGTATAGGTTCCAGGATTGTTGTAAGTTTTTGTTTCAGGATTTTGCAATGCAGAAGAAGTGCCGTCGCCAAAGTTCCAGCTGTAAGTTGAAGCACCTGCAATTGCCTCTCTGCTAAAATTGAATGTAAGATCAGTTGAAGTGTAAGACCAGTTGCTATTCGTTACCAATGCCGATCCCGCACTGATGTTTACTGAACTGGACACAGTTGCTGAATCGCAACCACTTGCATTGTAAACAACAAGTTTGATTGTGTAGTTACCGGCATTTGGATAAGTGTATTCAATGGTCGGCGTTGAAGATGCGGTAGTTGGCAGCACAATTCCATTTCCGAAATTCCATTGATATTTTGCACCGTTTTTAGTTGCAGATGCATCAATCGTTACTTTACCGCAACTGGAAGTTTTGACTGTTTGTGCTGGAACCGGCTTTCTGCAAACAGAAATATTCCCCGTATAATTATTTTCACCACAGCTGTTCGTTGCTTTTAAAGAAACAGTGTAGGCTTTGTCCGTGTTGTAAATGTGTGTGATTGTATTTTCAGAAGAACTGCTGGTTGTGCCGTCACCAAAACTCCATACATAATTAACTGTGCTGTTTGATTTTGTTTGGTTGGCAAACTGAACAGTGGAATCGTTCAAATAGGTAAACGAAAATTTTGTATCGGGTAAGCAGCTTGAAAGAGAAATTTCCTTAGTCCAAAAGGCTTGCCCGCATTCATTGGAAACGGTGTATTTGACTGTGTATGTTTTACTCGCCGAGGCAGGCGGATATTTATGTGGTGGTGGATTGGGCCCGTCGAATGTAGTACCGTCACCAAAATCCCATTTGTAAGAAGTGATGGTTGCGTTTGAAGATGTTACTGCAGTAAAACTAACTTCCAGTGTAGATACGTCAACATGCTGGACAACGAAATCAATGTAAGGAATGAAACATTTCTTCTTAGGTTCTTCGATTAGCTTTTTGCAACCGCAAAAAAAGATTGCAGAAAAACTAAAAATGAGAAGGGTTTTCCTCATACGGTGGTATTCAAAAGGTTTCGCAAAAAATGAAGTTGGATAAACAGCACTGTGTTTATGTTTGGAAAATTGGTTTCGTTAAAACCGAAACTATATGTAAAAAAATCATACCAGAGCTGGCTGAAAATTTTTATAGATTAAATGATACCTTTAGAAAACACCCGACCATCATGAACTCATTATCAGCTGACCAATATCTTGAGGCCGTAGATCAAAAACATCAGGGTACTTTGCCCACTCTTCATAATCATCATTTTCTTTTACAGGAAGACGGCAAAACATATTTGTATAAAAAAGGAACGAATGCTATTGTTTTCAAAACCGAAAGTCATTCGAAACTTTATGCCGTCCGCTTTTTCTTCTTTCAGGAAAATGAACTTTTCAGGCGTTATGTACAATTGCAGGATTATTTAAACAATAAAGACCTTTCCTGGAAAGTACCTTTTAGTTTTTTTGACAAAGAATACTATCCTTTTTTAAAAATGGACTGGGTGGAAGGCTTTTCGTTTAGCGAATACCTTGATACGATTATTCAAAATCCTTTAGCAATAGGCAATCTTCAGTCAAAGCTCTTGAATTTATCAAAGGAATTGGAAGCAAATGGAATCGGCCACGGCGATCTGAATCTTAACCACATCCGTATTGCCAGACAAAACGCAGACTTCGTTTTGAAATTGATCGACTACGATTCAATCTTCATTCCTGAATTTAAAGGCAGAGACAGTCTGCGCATCGGCACTGCAGGATTTCAACATCCAATGCGATTATCGTCCGATTTTTCGGAAAGAATTGACCGGTTTTCAATCTGGATTTTTCTTACTGCTTTGGAAGCATTTAAAGCAAATCCGTTGTTGTGGATTGAATCGGGAAACAATGGCTATGATAAAACAACACAACTCATTTTTCAGTTCGGCGATCTTGCCTTTCCTGAACAATCATCGATTTTTAATGAATTGAAATCTTACAATCACGACGCCTTAAATTTTTATGTTGATAAGCTAATTAGCTACTGCAACACCAGATCAGCAGACCTGGTTGAAGCCCCTGAACTATTCGGACAAAAAATTATAACGCCGACAAAAAAGGAAGAGATAAAACAAAAGCCTGAAATAATTCCAATTGAAATTAAAAAACCATCAACCGTAAGTGTAATAGAAATTAAAGAGCAAAAAGCAGTTGAACCAAAACCGAATCCCGCAATACAAAAAACCATTGTTGAAAAGAAAGATGATTTTGTAGATCAACCAATAGCATCTAAAGCACAAAAAAAAGATGATTTTGCAGATCAACCAATAGCATCTAAAGCACAAAGACAAATTCCCTCGTCTGCAAAAGGAAATAAAAAAAGCCGGATTGTTTTGATTGCCGCCGCCTCTGTTATTTTAATTCTTACATCTCTGTATTTCATCAGACCACAAAGTAAAAAAACAGAAGTCGCACCTCAACAACCAATAATCGTACATAAGAATATTTCCACTGGGCTGCCTAAAGACTCTTTGGCTCCTGTTCAGAAAACAGCGCCGGTGAAACCAGTGGCAGAAAACGAAACATCCTTTTTCACAACATCGAAAATTACAAACTCCTTAGCCCAGTTATACCAGTCCTACAACGACAGAAAATTAAGTGCTATTCTTTCGAATTATAACGAAAAGCTTGATCAATATTATGATGCCGCCCCCGTAAACAGGGCATCGCTTTCAGGCATTATGAAAACGCTTTTTATAAAGCCATATTTTTATCAGTGCACTCCCGACTGGTCCACTTTACATGTTGAAAATGAAAACAACAATTTGTGCAACGTCACAATAACGTTGAATGAAGCCATCAAAACAAAAAAGAGATCTCGCCAGGAAAAATACACTTCGCACGTTCAGTACACTTTCAACAAAAACTTTAAAATCGTTTCCGAAAAAAGTATCGATTGATGCATTATTCTTACCGTAGAAAAGGAGATGATTTTCACAAACCTTCCTTTAACAATTTTCATTTTTTCATTAATGATTATTAACCATCTCTCCCATTTTTAGGCATAATTTTTACAATACACATTATGTGTATAAATTGGTACTGAGAGTTACAAGTAGTTTTTTATATCTTGTATGAAAAGTTAACCACAGGGATCAAAGCCGGATCTTGGCGGATTTGCCTCAGGCGATGAAAGCAGGAAACGCCGGGAATTGTAAAATGAAAATTGAAACAGAATTGAGAGACACAATCATCAACCTTGAAACCGTTAACCCTATCGAGTTCTTTGGAGTGAATAACGGCAAACTGGATATCCTGAAAAAGAAATTTCCTTTATTAAAAATCCTCTCGCGCGGAACACAATTAAAACTGAGCGGCGCACCGGAACAGGTAGAAGGAGCAAAAGAAAAAATTGACCTCATTGTTCAGTATCTAGAAAGAAATGGTCACATGAGCGAAAATTATTTTGAACAGATTTTGGGCGGCGATGACGCTGAAACTGTCGACAATTTTGTGGAACGAAATCCAAACGATGTTTTGGTTTTTGGTCCCAACGGTAAGACGGTGAGAGCCCGTACCGCAAACCAAAAGCGGCTTGTTTCTTCTGCCGAAAAAAACGATATCGTTTTTGCGATCGGTCCGGCAGGTACAGGTAAAACTTACACAGCTGTAGCAATGGCAGTTCGTGCATTGAAAAACAAAGCCGTTAAAAAAATTATTCTCACTCGTCCAGCAGTGGAAGCAGGTGAAAGCCTTGGTTTTTTGCCCGGTGATCTAAAAGAAAAGATTGATCCGTATCTGCGTCCCTTGTACGACGCCTTAGATGATATGATTCCTGCCGACAAGTTGGGATATTACATGACAACAAGAACGATTGAAATTGCACCGCTGGCATACATGCGTGGACGAACATTGGATAATTGTTTCATTATTTTGGATGAAGCGCAGAATGCCACTGATTTACAGTTGAAAATGTTTTTAACCCGCATTGGGGCAAGTGCAAAGGCGATTATCACCGGCGATTTAACACAGGTTGATCTGCCGCGTAATCAAAAGAGCGGTTTAGCAAAGGCAAGTAGAATTTTGCGAAACGTCGATGGCATCGGGTACATTGAATTGGATGAAGAAGATGTAGTTCGTCACAAACTGGTCAAAGCAATTTTGAAAGCTTACGACAAGGAAGGACAACGTGAGCAGGAAATTGAAGAAAAAGAAAAAAAAGAACGCAAGGAAAGACGTTACTACGACAGGGAAAGAGGAGATTAAAACAACGAACAAAGAACAAGGATTTTTTGATTAAAAAAGTGTTCCGAAAGCGGGACACTTTTTTATTTACATCTTTAATAGGCAGCCTCCTTCCAATACTCGGTATCTTTTAATCGATCGGTCACACCTTTCACTCAATGATTCATTCCTTTCGTTTCTTAGCCTTAGTTTTGTGGCAATGAAAAAGATTATTACCAGCTTTTTATTCCTGTTTTTTTTATATGCCTGTAATAACACAGATCAGCAAACTGCTTCCAACAAGCCTGAAAACGACCTGGATGCTGCAAGTATGTTTATCAGAGATGCATTGGACGGTAAATTTTCTTCAGCAAGAGAATTAATGGTTTCCGATACAACCAACGAACAACGCATGAGTGACACGGAGAGAAATTATGAGCACATGTCCGAAGAAGAAAGACAAGGTTATCGGAATGCGAATATTCAAATTCATAACACGAGAAATGTGAACGACAGCACAAGAATTGTTTCTTATTCCAATTCTTACAAGAACAAAATTGATTCGCTGAAAGTAGTTCGTTTAAACGGACGTTGGCTGGTTGATCTTAAATTCACTTTTCAAGACCGTTTACCAAATGGGCAATAACATTTTAGTAGTTGCATTAGGCGGCGCCGCGGGAAGCATTCTTCGTTACCTGTGTCAAAAATGGATCAATGAATCCTATCACCATAATTTTCCTCTTGCAACTTTTCTTGTAAATATTTTCGGCTGTTTGCTAATCGGAATATTGTATGCACTCGGAGAAAAAGGTGATATACTTTCACCACAAACCCGTTTGTTGCTGATCACGGGATTTTGCGGCGGTTTCACAACATTCTCCACCTTTGCATTTGAGAACATGAATCTGTTGCGTATTGGTGACAGCTTTTATTTTTTGTTATATGCAGTTGGAAGTGTTGTATTGGGAATTGCAGCCGTGTATGCAGGTAACCTGATCATTAAAATGTTTTGATATGAATTTGCAGGGACAATCAAAACTTCTCAGAATTTTTGCAGGCGAAGACGACCGCATTGGTCACGATTTGCTCTATGAAAAAATTCTCTTTGCTGCAAAAGAAAAAGGAATTGCAGGAGCTACAGTTACAAAGGGAATTATGTCTTACGGCGCCTCAAGCCATGTGCACCGTGCAAAATTGATTGAGCTTTCCGAAGATTTACCAATTGTTATTGAAATTGTTGACTCTGCAGAAAAGATCGATGCATTTCTGCCCGTTGTCCATAACTTTTTTGAACAATGTGGCAAAGGGGGATTAATTACGATGGAAAATATAGATGTGATTTATTACCAATCAAAAAAATGAGCATGAAGACGATGAATGTTTTACATCCATGGCATGGAGCAACCCACGGCGACAATGCGCCGCAGCTTGTAAACGCCATGATTGAAATACCACAAGGTTCAAGAACAAAATATGAAATTGATAAGGAGACAGGTTTGCTGAAATTGGATCGTGTGATTTATTCTTCATTTCATTATCCTGTGAATTACGGATTCATTCCGCAAACATTAGGACATGACAATGACCCTTTGGATATTTTGGTTCTGTGTTCACAATCCATTCAATCGCTTTGTTTGGTCGAGGCGACCATCATTGGCAATATGCAAATGATTGACTCTGGTGAAAAAGATGATAAGATCATTGCTGTCGCAAGCAAAGACCCTTCAGTTAATCACATCACTTCCATTGATGAATTGCCCAAACATTTCATCAGCGAATTGAAAAATTATTTTGAACAATACAAGGTTTTAGAAAACAAGCAAGTGCAGATCGAAGACTTTCAAAATAAAGAAATCGCTTATCAGATTATCAACGAAGCCATCGATTTTTACAAACAAAAATTTCAGTGAACAAAATAATTCTTAGCCTGGATAAAAATTGGGTATGACGATTCTGTTTTTTACTTTAATTATTTTTTTGGGATCAATTCTCGCAGGTTTGCTAGGATCATTAACAGGTTTAGGCGGGGGCGTTGTCATTATCCCCATGCTCACATTAATGCTTGGCGTTGACATAAGGTATGCAATAGGAACGTCCATTGTTGCCGTTATTGCAACTTCTTCGGGAGCCGCATCTGCCTATGTAAAAGAAGGGTTCACCAATATCCGCCTCGGAATGTTTTTGGAAATTGCTACAACGTTGGGAGCTGTCGGCGGAGCCATTGCTGCAGTGTACGCACCAACAAATGCGATCGCAATTATCTTCGGATGCATTTTGATCATCTCTGCTTTTTTGTCTTTGAAGAAAAAGCCGAGTTACATCCAACACACAGAAAGTAGCAGGCTGGCGAAGTTTTTCAAATTAGGAAGTAGCTTCCCCGAAAAAAATGGAACAGAAGTCTTTTACACTGTGCGACACGTGACAGGTGGTTTTTTAATGATGTCGTTTGCCGGAATTTTATCAGGGCTTTTAGGAATTGGATCAGGGGCACTGAAAGTTTTGGCTATGGATAATATTATGAGAGTGCCCTTTAAGGTTTCAACAACCACAAGCAATTTCATGATTGGCGTAACGGCTGCAGCCAGCGCGGTCATTTATTTTCAGAGAGGGTATATCGACCCCGGACTTTGCATGCCTGTGACACTTGGGGTTTTGTTAGGAGCTTTTGCAGGATCAAAAATTCTTACAAAATCTGAAACGAAGAGTTTGCGTTATGTTTTTGCAATTGTGATTTGCCTCCTGGCAGCAGAGATGATTTATAATGGATTAACAAATCGAATTTAAGATGAGAAAAAAGTTTGCTGACCAGGATATTGAAATCATTATTGGAAATTTATTACGGGCAGGAGTAATCATTTCTTCATCCATTATTATAATTGGTGCCATAATTTATTTATGGCAGTCAGGGCACCAACATCCTGATTATCGGAAGTTCGAGGGAATGAACAATACGTTTTATTCACTTGCCTATGTAATGAACGGCGTTTCCAAATTCAGCGGGGAGCACATCATTCAATTAGGTGTTCTGATTTTAATTGCAACACCTGTTGCACGTATTGTTTTTTCAATTATTGGCTTCATCAAGGAAAAGGACAACCTTTATATCATCATTACGTTTTTGGTTCTCTTTATTATTTTAGGAAGTATTGTTTTTGGGATTAAAGCCTGATCATTGAATTACTCTTGCAATCGAATGCAAATGATGCGTCCTTTTCCCTGTTTCAACATTTAGGATTCCCTTTTCATCAAGTCTGTCGATCCGCACCTTTCCCGAAGCATGTGCAATTTGTTTATTTTCCAAAACAATTCCCACGTGAATGACTCTGCCGCTTTCATTGTGAAAAAAAGCGAGGTCGCCTTCTTTTGAAGTTTCTAAACTAACTGCATGGCCTTGTTCTGCCTGTTGCCATGCATCTCTTTTCAGTTTTATTCCGAGAAGTTTATAAACAGTTTGAACGAATCCGCTGCAATCTACTCCCATAAAGGTTTTGCCGCCCCACAAATAAGGCGCATTGATCCATTGGTGAATTGTTTTTTTCAGAAGCTCGGAATTAAATGGCTTCTTCATGCCACGGTAAGTACCATGATATTTGTATTTGGCATCCCACAACAATCTTGTTTCTTCATCAAAGCCTGTGAGTATAGCACCCATCGGTGCATTGATCAATTGATCTGGCAAGGTTACAGGATTGGTCAACAGTGAAGCAATAAAATACTGGTCGGCTTCAGCAAATTGTTTATCCACCGGAGCAATTAAATGATATGTCAACCAGCCTTCATAATCGTCATAAGTCGATCTTATTTTAAACCATTCATCTTTTTCTTCAAGCACAAGCATGGTTTCGCCAAACAGTAATTGATTTACCATTTCAGAACGGTGATTGGGCTCTTTTCTTACCGGTGCAGCCGCTACAACACAAATTGCGTATTCCATATTTTTCTAAAAAGATTTGAATTGTTGTGCAAATTTGCAGCGTTTGAATCATATATGTAAATCGTCCCCCTGAAACTTGAATTGAGAATATATAGAGCAAGAATTAAGTTTACCGTTTTTAGTTAAGACGATTTGAAATTGACCATTGACGAATAAGCATGAAGGCCAACCGCTATGATCATATGACCGATGCCGAGTTGCTGGAACTGTATTACACAGACAAAAACCAGGAATGGATTGGCATTTTGCTGGAGCGATATACGCTTTTGCTGTTGGGAGTTTGCATGAAGTATTTGAAAGATGAAACAGAAGCAAAGGATTGTGTTCAACAAATTTTTTTAAAAGTTCTTATTGAAGTTGGCAAGTATCGCATTGATTATTTCAAATCGTGGTTGTACATGGTGGCCAAAAATCATTGCCTGATGAAGTTGAGAGATAAAGGAAAAGTGGTTAAAGAATTAAATGAAAATCATGCTTCTCATTCAGAAACGGACAAAAATGAAATGCTTGCCAGTGAAAAAACTTATGATTTGCTTGAGGAAGCCTTGAAAGAATTGGGTGAAGAGCAAAGGCAGTGCGTAATTTTGTTTTACCTGAAAAAAAACAGCTATCAGCAAATCAGTGAAAAAACGGGTTATAGCCAGATGCAGGTGAAAAGTTATATCCAGAACGGAAAACGCAATTTGAAAATTTTGATCGATAGAAAAACGAAGCAAAGAGATCAGAAGAAATAATGGACGAAAACTTAAAAGACATATTATCCAATTTAAATCCCGACATCGACCAGGAAACACTTTTGCTTTACCTGCAAGGAAAGCTATCTGCCGACGAGCAGCACAAACTTGAGAAGCAGATGATAACCAGTGATTTTGATTCTGATGCTTTAGAAGGATTGCAGGATTTTAAAGACAAAAAAAATATTTCTTCATTAATTCATCAACTTAACTCTGATCTAAAAAATCGAACGCAAAAGAAAAAACGTTTTAAAGAAAAATTGAAGATCAATCTGGATTCAACTTTGCTTATCGCCATTGTCATAATTCTTTTGCTCATCGTCATCAGTTACATTATTATCCGCAAACAAGTAGGTCATTAAAAAAGAAAGCTGCCCTTTTTAAGGCAGCTTTGAAATATTTACCACAAAAATTTTATTGGTACTGAATATATACCGGCTTTGGTTTCATGCTGAGTATTTCCTGCCTGCTCATCATTTCTTTTTGTCCGCTCTTTTCAACATCATTCACGTAAAACAATTTAAATCCTGTGAACTGAACCGGCTTTTCTGAAATCCAATAACGATAACTTCCTTTTTTCAAAGTTGGTGGTCCCCAACCATCCATATCCATCACCACCTGCAATTCAGGGTGCAATTTGATTTGTTCGGCATTTGGAACCATTCCCTGGGTGAAGCGGTGGATCATGAAAATTTTTGGAGGAATATGATTCTTTTTCACGAGGCTTACCAAATAATCTCCCACCCAATTAATATCTCTCACATCCATAGTTCCAATCACGGTTCCCGGTTTCTTTCCACCCTTGCCATTCATTGCAAATTCAGGATCGATAGCCAAATGAACATTCGGCATGGAAAGGTATTGTTCGAAGCGTGGAATTTCTGATTGCAAATCACTCAATCCAACCTGAACATCAATAAATACCAAAGCATTGATTGGTTTTGCCCAGTTTAAAATTGTATCGATCTGGCTCAACGGCATACGGGCCCTATACTTGCCATCTTTACCGGGAGCACCTTGCGCAGTTACAGCAATGTAGTGCAATGCAGGAATTGCAGGAATTACGCTGTCAGCCTCATTCCATTTTTTTACTTCTGCCAACAAATTTGGAATCATTTGCGCCTTAGGCCATTTGCCTAACGCACCCATTTTGTTGGAATATAAATTTCCGTAGTAAGCAACAATGCGGTGAAAAGGCAGAACCGCACCCGGCAAAGGCAATGGCGCATTTTTAACAGGCCAGCGACCTGTTGTATCACCATTAGCCAAATACTTCATTAGCTGATTATACTTTGCAGTGTCAAGAGGTTTTGACATGGCAGCGCTTGCATCATTGCTGTTGCTTGCAGTAGAATCTTTTGCTGACGCAGTTTTTGGAGCCTGGCTGTTGCTGTTGCATGCACTGATTATAAGTGCGAAAAGAAGAGGAAGATAGTTTCTCATAAATATTTGCACATTCGGGTCGAAGATATTTTAAAAAAACTTCTGCTGATATTTTCAATTCAAAATTTTATGTGAATAGTAAAAAAAATGAGTTTGCTGTTAGCTCGTTTCAGTTGGCAGCCGGTGACAGTTAATTATTACTGGTCACACCAATTAACTGCTCGCTGTGAACTGATAAGTATAAATTGCCGATTCCAAATTTCGCCTACTTACTTTTCAACGTTCGTCAAAACTGCTGCCCCTCCCTGCTGGAAAGGGAATAAGAGTCTTCAAAGTCGAAGAAAAATTGTTGGGGTGAGCTCTAAAGCAAAACAATAGACTATACAAATAACTGATGCCTTGATGAACTAAGGTTTGATTGGCACAACATTTTTTCTCCAATTCAAAAACAAGTTATGAATACAAATGATCCACATCGCAACGAGCCAGCCGAAAAAGGGGGAAAAAACGATCCGAACGTAAGAGATGAATCTGCAGCGCAACCGGGAATAAGCACGGTTAGCAATAGCGACTACGATGACGATAACCAGCAACTTACTGAAACTGCCAAAGACGATTTCAGAACAACTGATCATAAAGATCCAAATGCTGATAAAAGGTTTGATGAAGGAAAATCAAAAGCATAATTCAAAAACGTCCCGCAACAAATGCGGGACGAATTAATAAAAGCCACCATCAACACAAATCATTCGCTGCTTTCAGTATCGTTTTGCTGCCTGCGTCGGCCGCCGGAGCGTTGACCTCCTCTTCTTCCGATCTCACTCATGTGCTCACGGTTTTGACTAACGGTCTGGCCGCCTTTTTTGCCTGCTTTCCTTGCTTCATCGCTGTTCCATTCGTGGGCTACGCCTTGCTTGTGTGCAGCTCTACCCCCTTCGCTGGCAATTTGTTTTTGCCTTTCAGGGCTCATTGCTGCAAAACCGCGGTTACTTTTTCTGCCATTATGATTTGATTGTTCCGAAACTTCCTGTTCGTCCCTGCCATCAAAGCCACGGGTCATCTCTTCTTGTCTTTCATTATTCTGATTTTCTACTTGTCCTGTTGACATACACTCGCATTTAAAAGGTTAACAATTGCTGGTTAATGCGTTTGACAATAAAATGATGCCTAAGTCTTTTAAAGCGGAGCGGTAGAGGTTGTGTGTAAATTTTGCTATAGAAATCAACAAATTGTGTAATAAATGTGTAAGCGGGCAGAGCAATAATAGCGTTTTTGAATGTAGTGTTTTCGGTTTTATTGTTGTCACGTAATTCGAGGAAAAGCCATTTTTTTCAAAAGTGAACCTTATTATCATGATGTCCAGTATTGCAGGATTCGCAGCTTGCAAAAACAAACAGAGTAGTGGACCCTATTAATTAAAAAAGCATTTAGTTTCGGTTTTTAGAAAGTTACTGTTATCAAGCAACCCTAAAATGAATTCAAAAATTAGAGTGCTATTATTGGGACTTGTCACACTGGTGTTTTTTGAGCATTGTACGACAAAAACAAGTGCAAGCAAACCGGAAACGACAGAAATCATTCCTGCCAAAAAAGCCGTTAAAGGTGCAAAACTTGACATATTAACTCAACACCTTAAAGGCAATGGAGAGCTAACAAAAGGTGACCTTGTTTTCCTGGGCGTATTTGACAGTACTTATGCCAATGCCCCGACCCAAACCACGTACCTTGACACTACCGTTCAACTGAACGACAGTATTTTTTATTCAATACTTACATTGTCAGATGAAGGTGGAAACTGTTCTCATTCTTTCATCCTGACCATTAACGAAAAGACGAAAAGAGCCGTCGCTTCCAAGCTTTTAAAATCCGATTGTGACATTGACTACTCCTGGGCCAGCTATGATCTTTTTAACTACAGGATTATTTCTAAAAACACCATTGAACTAAGCAAGACGACTGTCTTTCAAAAGAAAAAAAGAATTTCTGATGACGATGAAGAAAACATTGATCATAAGCAGACAAAAAAAAGCTATTTCATTATTAAACAGTCAGGACAAATCACCAGCAGAAAATGATTCTAAAGTTGCATGGTATACTTCAAACCATGGCAACTGGTTCTATTCTTTCGACCAGAAATTACAACTGGTTCCCAAATTGATAATCAGAATTGCCAAACGTACAGGTTCACTGAAACCAGTGTAAACTCGCAAGCAAAGCCAAATAGTAGCAATTTAGCCGGCTACATCCATTTCCTTATGATAGTAAATTTTTCAAACGCTTCATCATTGGCGGGAGCAATTTTTACACCGGTTACAATTGCTTTTGGCGGACCTTTTTTGCACCAGTCGATAAATTTTTGCAACTGCTCCTTGCTGCCCTGAGCCATTGCTTCCACATTTCCATCTTCTGCATTTTTTACCCAGCCGGTAATACCCATTTCATCAGCCACATCCTTAGCAGTGGCTCTGAAAAAAACGCCTTGTACTTTCCCTGAGACGATGAGATGAACGGTTGGCATAAGATTTTCGAAAATAACAAAAACACGACAATGAACACGAGAGATAATACCCGGGAAAATGATGCGAACAAAAAACCAGATGCTCCTTCAACCGAAGTGGTTCAAAATCCAAACCCGGCAGCCAATGAAAACATTCGTGTGCGAACTGATGAACCGAAAACACAAAATCACGAACCAGCAGAAGGCGTAGGCACCGAAATAACAGATGGTGAAGATGCTTAACTAAAAATATTTTTATGAAAGAAAACAGAGATCAGCAGAACAATCAACGTTCAGGTGATGAAACAAAAATTTATTTAACTCCTGACAGCACCCTGCAAACACCCGAAGAACACCGCCACGATCAATCGGTCGATCCAGGAAAAGACAATAAGATTGACGTGTCAAATGATGACTTGCATGAGACCAAGGCGGACCAATTAGCCGGAAGCGACAGAGCCGGAACGGCGGAAAGAAAAGATAACACGATCAAGGAAGACGGCGTTTGATTCAACAGGCAATTGACAACAGTCAATAAGCAATAAACTATTGACTATGGGCCATGGATTATTGGCCATTCACTTTTTTCATTGCACGCATCATTTGTCCAAAATCCCAATGTTTGTCAAGCGCATTGATGGCGGCCGCAATTCTTTTTGCTTTTGTAGGATCTGTTTTTGCGCTGTTGATCCAATTGGTAAAATAATTTTGATGTCCCTTTGTGAGTGAGTTGAAATATTCCAATGCTTTGTGTTCCTCTTCGAGGCATTCTATTAACTCGGATGGAGGTTTAATTTCATTGGTGTCTACTTCAAGCTTTACATTGAGCTTTGCACCTTTTTGTTTTTTGATGCCTTTCCTCATTTGAGCATTCAACGGCATAATAAAATCGCCGCCACCCATTGGCAACAAAGCAACCATTGAAATGCTGTATTGATCCAAGCTACCTTTTACCCGGAATCCTTTTTTATTTTCAGGATTCAATTTTTGTGCAGCCCCAGCCGGAACTTCGATGTAAGTCCAACCGGTTTTTTCTCCCTGTTTATTAAATTTTTTTATAGTGGTTGTAAACTGGATCATCAGTAAACAGCTTTATTCTCCATCTTCATCCAATCTTCAAAAACTTGCAAAGCTTTTGAACTTGGATAATGAATGAAAATGATCTGGCGTTCCCGATCGGGTTTTTCTATTTCTTCATAGATAAACTGGTCATCGAAGTTGATAGCGGCAGCATCTTGCTTGGTGTTGGCATAAATCACTCTTCTTGGTCTTGCCCAATAAATGGCACCCAAACACATAGGGCAAGGTTCGCAGCTTGCATAAATATCGCAATCGGTCAATTGAAAATCGTTTAAGCTTTTGCATGCATTGCGAATGGCAACCACTTCAGCATGTGCCGTAGGATCGTTGGATGTTGTTACTTCATTGGAACCTTCACCAATTATTTTTCCGTCCTTCACAATCACGCAACCAAAAGGTCCGCCTTTACCGGATTGCATCCCCTGCCGGGAAAGTTCAATTGCTCTTTCCAGGAATTTATTTTCAATAGTGTTCATCCAATTATTTTATTCAGCCATCATTTGTTTGATCACGGCCTCGATTTCTTCTGCATTTGGTTTGCTGAAATAATCGCCATCGCTTCCATAAGCCGGACGATGTGCTTTTGCAGTAATGGTTCTTGGTGCGACATCCAACCAACGATAGCCACCTTGTTCTTCCATGACTTTATTAAACATGTAAGCTGCAGCTCCGCCGGGAACATCTTCATCGACAAAAACAATACGACTGGTTTTTTTTAGAGAGTCTAAAATAGTATGGTGGACATCAAATGGAAGAAGTGTTTGAACATCTACAACTTCGCAACTGATTCCAAACTTTTCCAAAATTTGCGCAGCTTCCAAAACAATTCGAAGCGTGGACCCATAAGTAACTACCGTGATATCATGGCCTTCTTTTACAATTTCAGGAATTCCCAACGGAACCCTAAACTCCAGTAAATTGCTTGGCAGTTTTTCTTTAAGACGATAACCGTTCAAACATTCAATCATGATTGCAGGATCATTACTCTGCAACAAAGTATTGTACATGCCAACAGCCTGCGTCATGTTTCTTGGAACGCAGACGTACATGCCACGCAGAGAATTGATGACCATTCCCATCGGAGAACCGCTATGCCAAATACCTTCAAGACGATGCCCCCTCGTGCGTACAATTATAGGAC
>Ga0207647_10000956_pt1 | contig 22344 bp, 15 predicted proteins | sample KBSCornC2_FD_184295 | JGI IMG/M metagenome (GOLD analysis project Ga0207647, IMG submission 184295) | Corn rhizosphere microbial communities from Kellogg Biological Station, Michigan, USA - C2 (SPAdes) (version 2) | ecosystem: Host-associated > Plants > Roots > Rhizosphere ... | reverse complement strand
CGCGACACATTGTTTGCCGCGAGCATCCGACAGAAATCGGCATCGAGATGCCGCGGATCTAGCTCCGCCGCCCATTCGGCATCCGGCAGGATTTGAAAGCTGTTCCGGACCGCGGCGGCGACGCGCTCGAACTGAGCGGGCGACAAAGCATTGGGACTGCCGCCACCAAAATGGACGTGGCTGACGCTGCCCTTGGCGCGATCCGCAACCATGCCGATCTCCGCAACCAGAGCCTCGACATAGACGTCCAGGCGCGACGCACGACCGACCGGGCCGGTATTGCAGCCGCAATACCAGCAGATCTCATGGCAATAGGGAATGTGCAGATAGAGCGAGATCCGATCGCGCGGCCGCAACGCATCCAGTGCTGCCCGATGCTCGGCCGCGCCTACCGTTTCGGTGAATTCCGCGGCGGTGGGATAACTCGTGTATCGCGGCACCGAGCGAGCGGCGAGGTCGGCGTGAAAGACGGCCATCAAAACTTCCTTGGCTACATGCCGATCTGCGCATTCATGACGGGATCCGTTCTGCCCGGCTTCATGCGAACAAATCCTGTTCCTCGGCGCGCGCGATAGGATCCGGTACGACGAAGCGGTGCCCCGTCGCTGGCGAATGCGTCCGGTAGTGCGGCACGCTTAGGGTGAGCCAAGCATTCCACCACGCCGTCCACCATTGCACGGGTTGCAGCCAAAGCTCGCGGCTACAGAGCCAAAGCTCTTCCGCGGCTTCGCTTGGCGGTGTTTCCGGTGTGACTTGCTCCATCGGTCTTCTCCTCGTCGAGCGATGCCGGGATAGGACGCGCCTCGCTGCCCGGCCTATCGGGGATCATACGTAGACGCGCGACGCCGGCATTCAGGCTGCGGGGGCGGTGCCCTGCCCTGTTCCCCCTTCGGCAAGCCGTGCCATCTCCGCGCGGCGCGCCGCGTCGAGCACGGTCGCGCAAGTGCTGCGCGCCGCCTCCCGGACACGCTCCAGCTGCTCGGCGGCATATTGCTCGCTCAGCCCTTCGACGACCGCATCGATATGGACGTGTTCGGTCGCGGCGAGCTGGAAGATCGTGCCGAGATAGCGGTCGAAGCTTTCGCGAAGCGATGTCAGCTGACCCTGTTCGCCAAGCCAGGCCTGGGTCGATGCCGAGGTCGAGAAGCTGATCATGTAGCGCCCCTTGAGGAACGGATTATGTGCCTGGGCGTGGTCGTGGCTCGGTTTGAACCCGGCACCGAGAACCCGATCGACATAGCCCTTGATCATCGCGGGCGGTCCGCCGAACCAGATCGGATAGACGAAGACTATCACATCGCAGCGCCGGATTTCGGTTAGGTCATAGACGACCTCCAGCTCGGGAGCTTCGCCAAGATATTCGAGCACCGGATCGAAGCGGTTCAGATAGAGGTCGCGCAGGAACGGCCTTTGACCGCACGCCTCGACCGTGTCGCAATAGGCCTGCGCGATCTGGTGATTGAAGCTCCCGCGACGCGGATGGGCGAGCACTACCAAATGTCGGATAGGGTCGATCGCCATGACCTGTCTCCCGGCGTCAGTGTTTGAGAAAGAGCGGCACGGGGCTTTCCTGCAGGAGCCGCTGGGTCACGCCGCCGAAGATGCTTTCGACCAGGCGCGAATGACCGAACCCGCCCATCACCACGTAATCGGCCTTGAGCAGAGCGATCTGCTCGAGGATCGGGAAAGCGGCTTTCTCGCCGAACGCGAGGTCCGAGCGAACCTGCGAGGCGATGTTGCGCTGCGCGAGCAGAGTTTGCGCCTGGCTGGCAGGAAGCTTCAGCGAACCATCGTCGATCTCGACGATCGTGACGGTCGATGCGCGCCGCAAGAATGGGATTGCCGCCACCATGGCATGATGCGCCTCGCGCGATCCGTCCCAGCAAATCAGCACCTCGCCGTTCAGGCATATGCCCGGCGACTCCGGCGGCACCGTTATGATCGGCGTGTCGGCGCTGACCAGCAGTTCGCCGATCGTGGCATAGGTGGGAGGAAAGAGGTCCGCGCGCGGCGCGCTCATCACGATCAGATCGGCCAGTGCGGCCAATTCGGATAATGCCGGGAGCATGTCGTCGCGGCGCTCGATCCACTGCGCCGAGAGCCCACTCGCCTCGACCTGATCGCGGACCGTGGTAAGCGGCGCGAGCTCGGCTTCCATCACCAGCGATCCGCCGCGTGCCGCCCCCGCCCCTCCGACATCCGGCTCGGCCAGATCGACGCAAAGAAGCCTGCCCTGGCTCGCCCGAACGAGGTCGAACGCCGCCTGCAGTCGGGATTGCTGTCCGACATCGTCGTGGATCAGCACCAGCACGTCGCGCATGACTTTCTCCTGTATTCGGGCATCGCCGAAGCGGCCCGGGATCGGTCATGATGTACCAACCGCGCAGGCGCGCCGGATATACGCGTTATCCCCGATACGGGTGTTCGGCGGCTTAGCTTGTTGGTTCGCCACGGCAGATGTCGACGGGCACCAAATCCTGACCCGACCAGTCCACGCTCTTCGCCAACCTTGCTCGTCGCTTTTGTCCGTTTGTCGAGCGATGTCACGCCAGCTGCAGGACATGCAATGCAACCGCCGCCGGCGCCATCCTGTTCTTCTAGTGCCGCTTGCAAAGGGCGGCGTCCGGGGCCACCGCTCCGGTCGCCGCTCCATCCTCATAGGGTCAGCCGATGTCGTTACGCACCGCGCGCCTCGCACTCATCGCTTCGATCGCCTGGCCGATCGCCGCACAGGCGCAGAACGCCCCCGCCGCCCCGGCCGCGGCGGATGACGATATAGTGGTGCTGGGTACCGGGCTCGATCTGCCGCCTGGCACACCGGCTTATGGCGCGACGACGATCGACCGCGATCGGCTGACCAACGACGCCTCGGGCCGCGTCGAGGACGTGCTTGCGGACGTCGCCGGTTTTCAACAGTTTCGCCGCTCGGACAGCCGCTCGGCCAATCCGTCGGCGCAAGGCGCGACCCTGCGCGCGCTGGGTGGCAATGCCTCGAGCCGGACATTGGTGCTGCTCGACGGCGTGCCGATCGCTGATCCCTTTTTCGGCTATCTGCCGTTCAATGCGCTGGTGCCCGATCGCCTCGCCGGTATTCGCGTGACGCGCGGCGGCGGGTCGGGGCCGTTCGGCGCCGGTGCCGTCGCGGGCACGATCGAACTGGTCAGCGCCGGGCGGCGCGACTTGCCGCTGCTGAACGCGGAAGCATTGTACGGTAGCCGGGAATCGGAAAGTATCTCGGCCAGCGTCTCGCCGAGCCTCGGCGGCGGCTTCGCGACTTTGTCGGGCCGGTTCGAGCGCGGCGACGGTTTCTATACCACGCCCGACGATCAACGCGTCGCGGCGAGCGTTCCCGCGCGGTACCGCGACTGGTCTGCATCGGCTCGCGCGGTCGCGCCGATCGACGCCGATACCGAATTGCAATTCCATGGCCTGCTGTTCGGCGACAACCGAACGTTGCGCTTTCGCGGCGCCGATTCGAGTTCGGAGGGCGAGGATGCGAGCATCCGGCTGGTCCATCGCGGCGGCTGGCAGGTCGACGCACTCGCCTATGTTCAGGCACGCAATTTCTCCAACAAGGTGATCAGCGCGACCAGCTTCAAGCTGACGCTGGACCAGCGCAACACGCCCGCGACCGGCATCGGCGGCAAGATCGAACTGCGCCCGCCGGTCGGCCACGACCAGGTCGTGAGGATCGGCGGCGATGTCAGGCTGGCCGATGGCGAACTGTTCGAGGACGCCTATAACAGCGCCGGCGCGGTGACCGCGCGGCGCAACGCCGGCGGCAATTCGAGCGTCGCGGGATTGTTCGTCGAGGATGACTGGACGCTCGGCAAATTGGTGCTGACCGGCGGCGCACGGCTCGATCATTGGACATTGACCCGGGGCTTCTTCCACGAACGCAACAGCGCCGGCGCTGCGACCAGCACCAAATCATTCCCCGATCGCAGCGGGACCGAATTCACCGGGCGCGCCGGCTTGCTCTATCGTCCTGTTGCCGCGGTCGCCTTGCGCACCGCGGGATATACCGGTTTCCGCCTGCCGACGCTCAACGAGCTCTATCGGCCGTTCACCGTCTTTCCCGTTACCACCCAGGCCAACGCCGGCCTGAAGCCGGAGCGGCTGCGCGGGGTGGAAGCTGGAATAGACATCACCCCCCTACCCGGTCTGACGGTTTCAGGCACCTTGTTCTACAACAAGCTGGCCGATGCGATCGCCAACGTGACGATCGGTACCAACCTGCGCCAGCGCCGCAATGTCGACGCCGTCGAGGCGAAAGGAGTCGAGGCGAATATCGTCTGGCGGCGCGGCGCGATGATGATGTCCGCCTCCTATGCTTATTCGGACAGCAAGGTCCGGGCGCCGGGCAACGCGTTCGACGGATTCGTTCCGGCGCAAAGCCCCCGCCATGCGGCCAGCGCGACGATAGCCTGGTCCCCCAAGGCCGGCCCCATATTGTCGGCGACGTTGCGCTATGTCGGCGACCAATATGAGGACGATTTGCAGACCGACAAATTGGCCGCGGCGACCACCGTCGACTTGTTCGGCAAGCTGCCGATCACGCGTGGCTTCAGTGCGGTCGTCCGCGCCGAAAATGTATTCGATGCTCAGGTCATGACTCGCAACCAGGCCGGATCGATCGACCTTGGCACGCCAAGAACGCTGTGGATCGGTGTTCGCTTCGGGGGATAGGATGGACGAACTGAGGTGCCTTCCTCGCCGCCCCAAAAAAAGGAGGCCGCCCGTTGCGGGGGCGGCCTCAGCGTCGCCTTTCAGGAGGTTAGAAGGCGAAACGGGCGCCGAAATTGAACTGCCGCCCGCTATGGGTCAGCACATTGAGGCGATTGGTGGAATCGACAAATTGATCGTTGAGCTCGTCGGTCAGATTGATCATCTCGAGGCTCAGTTTCAGTCGATCGGTAAGATTGTACGAAATCTGCGCATCGACGTTCAACGTCGAGTTGGTGCCGTTATAGCTATTGCCTTCGGTCCCCGGCACCGCGGTCAGATAGCGAGAGCGATACGCGACCGAGCCGCGCACCGACAGCTTCTTGTCTTCATAATAAAGCGTGCCGTTGGCAGCGTATTTCGACAGGCCGACCAACGGCGCGGTGACAAAGGCGGATCCGCTCGTCGAGATCAGATATCGAATATTCGAATCGACATAGGTGAAGTTCGCCAGCACGCCGAAATGGCTCGCCCAGCCGCCGAGAAAGGTGAAGGGCTGCTGGACGTTGACTTCGAACCCGCGCAACTTGCCGCCGCTGGAATTTATCGGCTGGGTGACGATGAAGGAATCGCTCGGCGACGCGGTGGTGCCGGCCAACAGCGAGTCCGGCAGACCGAGTGACGAGAACGGAACGGTGACGCTCAACGTCTGAACGAACGTATCGATATTCTTCTGGAACGCCGACACGGCGTAGATCGCGCCGCTCGACGGATACCATTCCACGCTGGCGTCGAAATTGGTCGATGCCGTCGGCACCAGATCGGGATTGCCCGAGCTGAAGCTGCGATTGCCGCCCGACACGTTGAGGTTGCCGCCGGGGGTGATCGCCGAGATGCCGGCACGCGCCAGCGTCTTGGCCGCGGCCAGACGGACGAGCAGCTTGTCGGTCACGTCGAACACCAGATTGCCCGACGGCAGCCAGCGATCGTAATTGCGCGTCGCGGTCACCAGGTTGATCGCCGCTCCCTGGCTGGCATAGCCGGTCGAGACCTGGTTGGTGCGCACATAGCGCAAGCCGATATCGCCGCGTAGCGGCAGGCCCGCATCGGCGAAATTGAACTCCGCCATGCCCCAGGCACCGAGGTCCTTTTCGACCACCGTGACATAGGATCCGCGGGCCGTCGCATTGGCCACGCCGCCAGTCGCGTAGAGCGGATCGCTGTAGATGCCATAGAGGCTGGCAAAGGCGTTGAGGTCGGGCACGACGAACGCGGTCGGCGTGCCCGCTGGCACGTCGAGCCCCTTGCCGAACCCAGTGAACACCTTGGTCGCCGCGGCGATCTGCGCGGGTGTCAGCGTCTGGACGACGGTCTCACCCGACAAGCGACGATGCTCGGTCGAATCGTACGAGAAACGCCGCCAGTCGACCCCCGCCTTGATCTTGACCTCGGGCGTCGCGGTCCATTCGAGGAAGCCCTTGGCATTGGTGAAGCTGTTATCGACCGTTTGCGGGCGTATCCGCACTTCCGACGTGCCGTTGGTAAAGGCGAAGGTCGCCGGATTGGTGACGTCGACGCCCGGCTTGATGGTCGGGAAACGCGTCGAGAAATCGTAGTAGAAATTGCTGGTGTTGGCCGCGTCGAGCGTCACCGTGGTCTGGACCGGATTGCTGAACGCGGAATCGGCGTACCCCACGACCGCGCCGAATTTCAGCTTGTCGCCGAACTTCTGGTCGAGCGTCGCGGTGACCTGATAGAAATCGGTCTCGAGCTCGTCGTAACGCGACTGCACGCGCAGATCGACATTGTCGAACGTACCACTGATGATGTTGCGATTGGCATCGACCGTCGCCGAGCGGATGATCGTCTGCGGCTTGCCGCTGCCCGAGCGACTGAAGCTGATCGCCTGGAATTGCGCTTCGCTCCGCGTGCCGTCGAGACGCGAGAACAGGCCGTCGATCGAGATCAACGTACGGTCGGTCGGCCGAAACTGGATCGACCCCGCCGCACCCAGGCGCTTCTGGAAAATGTCGTAGCTGACCAGACCGGGAATGCGCGGATGATACAGAGCGGTCGCCGGATTGGCGTCGTTGATCTGGGCGAGCGTATAGCCGTTGATCGTCGAGGCGGCGTTGAAGCCGCCGTTGAACCCGCCATAGGTCCAGCGCGTGATGTTGGCGCCCTCCTCGATCAGCCGGCGCTCTTCATAGGCGAACGACAATAGCACCCCGAACCGCCCGTCCCGAGTGGACGCCGTGACCAGCCCCGACAGCCGCGGCGTCACGCGCTTGCGCAGATCGTTATAGCTGCCCTGCACCGAAATGACCGCGGTCGGCTTGTTATAGTCGAACGGCCGCGCGGTCTGGAGGTCGACGGTTCCGCCGAGCGATCCTTCCTCGATATCGGCGGTCGCGGTCTTGCGGACGGTCAGGCTGTTGAACAGGTCGGACGAAAAGATGTTGAAGTCGAACCCACGACCGCGATTGACGCCACCCGAATTGTCGGTGCCTCCAGTGGTGCCGATCGCTTCCATCCCGTTGATCCGCACGCGGGTGTAATCGGGCCCGAGGCCGCGCACCGAGATGTTGCGGCCCTCGCCGTTGACGCGGCTGATCGCCACGCCGGGAATGCGCTGGAGCGATTCGGCGAGGTTGAGGTCGGGGAATTCGGCGATGTCCTCGGCCTTGATGGCGTCGACCGTGGCGGTCTCCCTGCGCTTGATGCCCAGCGCGCTGTTCAGGCTGGCGCGGAAGCCGGTGACGACGATATCCGCCGGTGGCGCCTGATCGTCCACGCCTTGCGCGCCGGTCGGCGTTGGCGCGGCGACTGGCTCCGCCGCCGGCGCTGCCTGCGCCCAGGCGGGCCCTGCTGCCATCAGACCAAGTGCCGCTGACGTGGCGCCAAGCCCGATCTTCAGCCCATGGATGCCGGTGATTGCCATTTTCAGTAACTCCCCAACTCGCGGCACATGCGCCGTCATTGTGTCCGGCCTCATCGACGGGCCGGTTCTCGATATATTGGGGTAGTCCGGCGTTGGCCGGTCAGGCCAACCCCAATACGGCATGAATCATTGCGGAACCTGCACCAATCGGGCGGGACGATGCCGAAGGTCCCGCGATCTAGCCACGGATTGGCAGGATCATGCCGCTTTTCGACTTGGACCGCTTTCGCCGTTGTCGCTAGCGTTGGAATGAAGTTGCGGTGATCGACCGGCCAAAGGCGCGGCGCCGACTGGGAGAGCGCTGGATGGCAACCGACACCGACCGACCGACCTGGGTGCGATACCGCATCATCGCGCTGATCTTCGTCATCACCGCGATCAATTATGCCGATCGCGCGACCTTCTCGATTGCCGGCAACGCGGCATCGAACGAGCTCGGCCTCACCCCAGTCCAGACCGGTTTCATCCTCTCGGCCTTTGCCTGGGCCTATGCCCTAGCGCAAATTCCCGGCGGCGCCCTGCTCGATCGGTTCGGCACCAAACGCATTTATGCCGGCGCGATTGCCTTGTGGTCGGTGATGACCGCGATGCAGGGGCTGGTCGGATGGGTGCCGGGGGTCGCCGCGCTGACGATGCTGTTCGCCTTGCGCTTTCTCGTCGGGCTCGCCGAGGCACCGTCCTTTCCCGGCAATGCCCGGCTGGTCGCCGCGTGGTTTCCCGGACCCGAACGCGGCACCGCTTCGGCGATCTTCAACAGCGCGCAATATTTCTCGCTGGTCGCGTTCGCGCCGCTGATGGGCTGGCTGGTGCACAGTTACGGCTGGCGATCGGTGTTCTGGGTGATGGGCGCGCTGGGCATCGTCGCGACGCTGGCCTTTGTCGGCTTCATTCATAGCCCAGTGCGCCATCCTGCGATCAACGCGGCCGAGCTCGATCATATCGAATCCGGCGGCGGGCTGGTGCGGATGGAGGAAAAGCAGCCGTCGCGGACGCCGACCTTCACTTGGGCGAATCTCAAGCCGCTGCTCGCCAGCCGGATGATGCTGGGCATCTATCTGGGCCAATATTGCATCAACGTGCTGACCTATTTCTTCGTGACCTGGTTCCCGATCTATCTGGTCAAGGAGCGCGGGCTGAACATCCTCGAGGCCGGGTTCGCCGCAGCGGCGCCAGCCTTGTGCGGGTTCGTCGGTGGGCTGGTCGGCGGCTATGCATCCGATCGCATCCTGGCGCGAACCGGCAATCTCGATCTCGCGCGCAAGGGTCCGCTGGTCGTCGGGATGCTGCTGGCGACGCTGATCATCGCTTGCGTCTGGGTCGATGCCGAATGGCTGGTCGTGCTGCTGATGGCGGTCGCGTTCTTCGGCAAGGGCATCGCGTCGCTCGGCTGGGCGGTCATGGCGGACGTCGCACCCAAGCAGCTCGCCGGGCTATCGGGCGGCGTGTTCAACATGTTCGGCAATATCGCCGGCATCGTCACCCCGATCGCGGTCGGCTATATCGTCGGCGCGACCGGATCGTTCGACCTCGCTCTGGTGTTCGTCGGCGCGCACTGCCTGCTGACGATCTTCGCCTTCCTCGTCGTGGTCGGGCCGATCCGGCGGCTGGAGCTGGCGGCATGATCGTCGATCGCCGCGTCATGCTCACCGGCGCCGCGGCGCTGGCAGCGCTCCCCGCGGCGGCGCGTGGACGGCCTGGACCGGTGTTGGTCGACACGCCGATGGCACCGCCGCGCTGGGCCAGTCTGCAGCGCCAGTTGCTCGACGCCAACATGGCGGCGTGCGAGGCGTTCTACGGCAAATATGTCGATGCGGACGATGCCTTGCGGGTGGCCGCTCGCTGGGGCGCCAATGATGGCCCGGACGACGCGGCAGAGGCTACCAACGATTGGGTGACACTCCACGCGCTAGGGGCGCCCGACCGCCTGCTGACGCTGGCCCAGCGGTTTTACGAGGGTCATTTGCGGCAATATACCGCCGCGCGCACGACCGAAGTCCCGATCGCGCGGCGCGGCATGTATTACCGCGAATTCCCGGTCCAGATGGACTGGCAGCACAATGCCGAGGGGCTGACCACGTTCAACGTGATGGGGCTGAGCGCGCCGCACGACCCGCGGCTGTTCGCGCGTACCCGGCGCTTCGCCGATTTCTATACCGGACACGATCCGACCACCAGCAATTACGATCCGGCGCATCGCGTCATGCGCAGCCTGCTCAACGGCAGCCGCGGGCCGATGCTGCGCAGCGCGACCCCGCTCGACTGGGCGGGCGATCCGTTCGATCCGCGGCCATTCCATATGGAGCATGGCGAGCAGACCTATCGGCAGACGCTCGACCATTATGCCGCTTATGGCGACGTCGTCGGCGACAATCCGCTCAACCTTCAGGCAACCACGCTAGGCCTCAATGCTTATGCGCTGGGCGCCGGGGAGCGTTTCCGACGCTGGGCGCTCGACTATCTTGATGCCTGGGCCGATCGCGCCCGCGCCAATCGCGATATCCTGCCGAGCCGGGTCGGACCCGATGGCACCGTCGGTGCCGATTGGTGGCGCGGCGTCTATGGCTGGGGATTCTCGCCGATCGTGCCCCAGACCGGCAAGCGCGAGGACCGCAACCGCGTGCCGCGCGCAATCACAGCGTTCCTCGGCGCGCTGCTGCTGACCGGCGACCTCGACTATATCCGCCTGTGGCGACGGCAGAATGCGCGGATCAACGACGCGGCCAAGTCGATCGACGGCCGGGTGTCGGCGCCAACCATGTACGGAGCAGATGGCTGGTACGGCTGGAAACCCGGTCCTTATCGCACCAACGGATTCGAGATCTGGTACGCGACGCAGGATCCGGCCGACCGCGCGCTGGCCGGCGACCATCCCTGGATCGCTTTCCTCGAAGGCCGCGATCCAGGCTATCCCGAACGAGCGCTGACCGGTGACCTCAAGCTGGTCGCGGATCGCATGGCGGCGCGTCTCGCGGATCCCACAACTCCGGCGACGCGGCTTGCCGACTGGCCGCTCGATATCAATCCGGCGAGCGCGGGCGCGCTGGTCGCGACGATGACCGGCGGGCTGCATATCGCCCGCCCTCCCTGGTCGCCGACCAGCCCGCCACAGGGCGGCGTGCCGCTACATTGCCGGCTGCGCTATTTCGACGCCGACCGCCGCCGCGCCGGCGTGCCGGAGGATGTCGGCGCGTTGGTCCACAGCCTCGGCGATCGCTCGACCGAGGTGAGCCTGGTCAATCTCGGCTCGCGTCCGCGTACCGTGATCGTGCAGGGCGGCGCCTATGGCGAGCATCGCATCGATCGCCTGACCCTGGACGGCGTGACGCGGACGGTCGGCGGACGCGATGTCACGATACGGCTGGCGCCGGGCTGCGGCGCGCGCCTGACGCTGGCGATGACGCGCTATGCCAATCGCCCCACACTGGCATTCCCCTGGGACCGCCGTTGAGACTCAGCCACCCGGCTTGATATAGGGCGCCACCGCGAACAGCAGGCGCTCGTCGCGACGCGGATCGGCGACGACGCGGCACTCGCGGTCGAAGATCATCGTCTCGCGCCGCGCCAGGTCGTAGCGCGGCCAAGGCGGCAAACCCTGACCATTGGGATCGCCGGTCCGCGCCAGTCGGATGAACGCATCGGCCATCTGCCCGGCGAGGCGGCGCGCATCGGCGCCGTTACCGGTCCTCGCGCTTGCCAATTGGGAGTTGTCGAACACCAATCCGATGTCGAGCGTGTGGAACGCGCCGAGCACGCCGCCAGCCTCGGGCGACGGAAAATCGAGCTGGTACATCCAGGTCGGCGCGCCGATCTTCGCACGCTCTTCGGCCTGGATGAGATGCCCTGGCCAGGACCGCCCCGCGGTCGAGGCGGCGAGCAGAATCTGGCCGGGCGTGCGATCGGGATAGAGCTGGCGGTACCGCGCGATGACATGGTCCACGCCGACGTCCTTGACCATTTCGCGCTCCAGTCGCGCGGACAGATTGTCCCAGGTCGTATCGCCCCGCCGGAGCGTGTCGCCGAGCCAATAGCCCGTCTCGTCATGCGTATTGCCGACGATCAGCGGGATATGCCCCGCTTCTCGTGGCGCGTCGGGAAAAAAGGGGTGACGCGGCAACACGTCATGATCGAGCGTCGAGGTGAAGCTGATCTCCCCCTTGCGTTCGATCGGGTCGGTCATCGCCATGCCCTCGACCAAGCGCTCGACCGGTAACGTCACGAGGTCCGCGGCATCGCGCGCGCCTACCTTGGCCATCCAGGCGCGAGCGCGCTCGGTCGCATGATTGGGACCGGCCGCAGTGACGTGCTGACCGCTCATTGTCGCGGCGGCGTGGAACAAGGGGCGCGCCTCGGCCATCGCCATCAGCGTCACTACCTTGGCGCCGCCGCCGGACTGGCCGAACAGCATCACGCGCGCAGGATCTCCACCGAAGCGGGCGATATTGTCGCGCACCCATTGCAGCGCGAGGACGATATCGAGATTGCCGACATTGCCGGATTCGGCCGGGCCGCCGAGTTGCGCGAGATAGGCGTAGCCCAGTCCGGCCAGTCGATGGTTGAGTGTGACCACAACCACGTCGCCGCGCCGCACCAGGTTGCCGCCATCATAGAGCGGATCCGATCCCGATCCATGGCTGTGCGCGCCGCCGTGGAGATAGACCATCACCGGCCGCCGCGCGGCATCGAGCGCGGGCGTCCATAGGTTGAGGAACAGGCAGTCCTCGCTGATCGGCTCGCTCGCATTGGTCTGGGGCGCAGCAGCGGCGAAGCGCGTCGCGTCGGCAATGCCGGACCATGGAGCTGGCGGCAGCGCGCGGCGGAACCGACGTGGCGCGCTGTCGGCGCCATAGCGGATGCCGCGGAATACCAGCACGCCCTGTTCGCGCATACCGCGCACGCGACCATGGCTTGTGGTGCCGATCGGATCGCCCGCAGACGGCGACGCGCCGACAAAGGCTGGGGTCGCCACCATCGCCGCGATCAACGCGCGCCGGTCGATCACGTCCGCACCGTCTCCGCGCACAATTGCCGCATCGGGGCTAACGCCGGATTGGCGTTGTCGCGGCGCCACGCCATGTGGAGTTCGACGGGGCGTTCGGGCCACGTGGTCAGCTGGCGGAATTGCACGTCCATCAGGTGGAGCTCGGATGCCGATTGTGGAACGATCGCGGCGGCGAGTCCGGAGCGCACCAGCCCGAGCATAGAATGAATCTGCGTCACGTGCTGGACGTAATCGGGCATCACGCCCGCTTCGTCGAACAGCCGCACCAGCATGTCATGGAAATAGCCCGCGCCCTGGCGCGCGTACATGATCAGCGGCTGGCCGTCGAAATCGGCGGGATCGAGCACCGACTTGCCCGCACGGGGATCGCCCGCAGGGAGCGCCGCCATCAGCGGCTCGTCGAGCGCCAGCGCCGTATCGAATTCGTGACGCGTAACCGGCGGCCGGACGAAGCCGATATCGATCAGCCCGGTGAGGAGCGCGTCGACCTGGTCGGTCGTCACCATCTCGCGCAGTTCGAGCTCGATATTGGGCAAGGCCGCCCTCGCCTGCGCCACGATCTGCGGAATCAGGCTGTAGCCCGAGATGGCGGTGAAGCCGATCGCGACCTTGCCGGCATCGCCTCGCGCGACGCGACGAGCGGACAGCTGCGCACTTTCCGCCAGCCGAACGATACGGCGCGCCTCGATCAGGAATACCCGGCCCGCCGGGGTCAACGCGACGTTGCGACTGGTGCGTTCGAGCAACGTCACGTCGAGAATGCGTTCGAGCAGCTGGATTTGCCGGCTGAGCGGCGACTGGGTCATGTTGAGGCGCTGCGCCGCACGGCCGAAATGAAGCTCTTCGGCGGCAGCGACGAAACAGCGCAGCTGGCTGAGTTCGAACATGCCCCAGCCTAGCGCCGTCAGGCCGCCGCGGCGAGAGCCCCGGGCTGGACCCGCGCGATCAGCTGGCGCAGCTCCTCCTGCTCGGCGTCGCTCAGGTCGGTGAGCGGGGATCGCACCGGGCCGGCGTCGCGCCCGACGACGCGGCACCCCGCCTTGACGATCGATACGGCATAGCCCCGGCCGCGGTTGCGCAACGCGATATAGGGGAGCACGAAATCCTTGAGCCGCTGGAGCACTTCGGCCCGCTCGTCCGCGCGCACCGCCTTGTAAAAGGCCAGCGCCCATTCGGGCAGGAAATTGAAGATCGCCGACGAATAGGTCGTAACGCCCATCGTCAAATACGGCATCGCGAAGGTCTCCGCGGTCGGCAGTCCGCCGATATAGGTCAACCGATCGCCCATCCGCGCATAGACCCGGGTCATCAATTCGATGTCGCCGACGCCATCCTTGAAGCCGACCAGATTGGGATTGCGATCGCACAGCCGCGCCAGCGTCTCGTCGTCGACGATCGCATTGTCGCGATTATAGACAATGACGCCCAGCCCGGTCGCTTTGCATACCGCTTCGATATGCGCGGCAAGCCCCTGCTGGCTCGATCCGACCAGATAGGGAGGCAGCAGCAACACTCCGTCGGCGCCGGCCTTTTCCACGTCGCGCGCGATTCCGGTCGCGATCGCAGTGCCATAACCACAGCCCGAGATCACCGGCAGCCGCCCGTTCGCTTCGCCGACCGCGGCCGCGACCACCTTGGTCACCTCATCGGGAGTCAGCGAAAAGAACTCGCCGGTGCCACCGGCCGCGAACAGACCGCTCAGCTCGTGTTCGAGCATCCAGCCGCAATGCGCGCGATAGGCCCCTTCCTGAAAGACGCCGTCGGCATCGAAATGGGTGACGGGGAAGGACAGCAGACCGCCGCCCAGCTTACGCGCCATCTCACCCGGGCCCATCATCGTCACAAGCATCTCCTACAGTCGACGGCGATCAATGTGCCGTGGGTCTCGAAGGACTGCTAGAAAGCTGGGACAGGACCGTCCAACCCAAAGCGCCACTTGATCGATGCATGGGTTGGCTCGATGGCGACAATGTCGACCGGCGGTATTTGAAAGAGCCGTGTAGAGAATGATCCGGCCACCTTGGGGGGTATCGCCTGCGTCACGGACAAGCGGCAAATACCCCCGGTGTGGCCGGCAATTGCCGATCAGCGCAGATCCAACATCACAATCGATTTGGGCGGCAGCGAAACGCTCAGTGTCCCATCACTGATCCTGGCGCCGGCGAAAGGCGCCGGCCTGACCGTATCGGGAGCGCCGAATGTGTTGTGCGCATCCATGGCTGTGGCGGTCAGGATGCGGCCGGACACGCGCGTGACGTTGAGGCCATCGAGCTTGACGCGAACCGTTTCGGCACGGTTCGGATCGACGTTCGTAAGGCCCATGTGCACGACCCCGGCTGCATCGCGAACGGCGCTGGCGCTGATCGCCTTCAGGGTGGACCCGTTCTTGCTGTACGATCGGGAATCGACGTCGACGGTCAGGACAGTCGCGTCCTGATAGTCCTTGTACATGTCGAACACCCAATAGGTCGGGGTCTTCACCATCTTGTCGCCCTCGGTGAGGAGCAGCGATTGGAGCACGTTGACCATCTGGGCGATGTTGGCGCCGCGCAGACGATCGGTGTGCCGCGCGAAGATGTCGAAGTTCAGGCTGGCGACGATCGCATCGCGGAGGCTGTTCTGCTGATACAGGAAGCCGGGATTGGTGCCCGGCTCGACATCGTACCATGTCCCCCATTCGTCGACCAGCAAAGCCACGCGCTTGCGGGGATCATATTTGTCCATGATCGCCGCATGTTCGGTAATGATCTTGTCCATCCGGACGGTTGCGACAAGCGTGCGGGCCCATTGGTCCTCGTCAAAGCCGGTTGCCGCGCCCTTGTGATCCCAGTCGCCCGGTACGGTGTAATAGTGCACGCCAATGCCGTCGATCTTGTCTCCGGCGATGCGCATCATGGTGTCGGTCCAATCGGTGTCGCCTGAATTGGCACCGCTGGCGATCTTCATGACATGCTGACCCGCCGGCATCTTCACGAACGTGCCGTAGCGACGCGTCAGGTCTGCGGCATATTCGGCGCGCATGTTGCCGCCGCATCCCCAAAGCTCATTGCCGAGCCCGACCATGGGAACCCGCCAGGGTTCCTTGCGGCCGTTCGCCGCACGTTCGTTGGCCAGCGTCGATCCGACCGGCGACGTCATATATTGGACCCAGTCGGCCAATTCCACCGGAGGCGCCGAGCCGATATTGCCCGAGACATAGGCGTCGGCTCCAACGAGCTCAGAGAAGTCCATGAACTCGTGTGTGCCGAACGCATTATCTTCGGTGACACCGCCCCAATGAGTGTTGATCGAGACCTTGCGGTTTGCCTGCGGTCCGATGCCGTCGCGCCAGTGATATTCGTCGGCGAAACACCCCCCAGGCCAGCGGATCTCGGGCACCCGGATCGCCTTGAGCGCCTCGAGCACATCCTTGCGATAGCCCTTGATGTTGGGAATCTTGCTGCGCGGTCCGACCCAGATTCCGTTGTAGATGCCATGGCCAAGATGCTCGGCGAACTGACCAAAGATATGCCGATCGAATTTCGGCGCAGGCCGGTCGCCATGAACGACGACCACACCAGGGTCCTCGTCGCCCATCGCATAGGAACTCGAAGGCACGGCAACGCAAATAGCCAAGGCGGCGAGCAACAAGCGCATTTCCATCTCCCTTGGAACCGGGGCGCGGGTCGCCAGGAACGTTGTCCCAGCCGGTTCGCCCCTTTTTAACTCAGACATAATATAGCGCAAGAGAGATATTGCGGGCCCGGATCGGTCGACTACGGCCGCTCGTTATCGCGGCTGGCTCGGTACAGGATTTGCAGCCACACATTTGCCGAACGCCGGTCGCAGTCGGGCGATCGGCGTCGGTCGGCATGGAGTTGTTTCGGCGCTGCCGAAATCGAAGCTAGGATTGTCCCGGCCGCCGGCGATTCGGCTTTGTCGACATTTCACCGACCTCCCCGCCGAAGGCGATCATGTCGGTCATCAGCCGAGACGCACGGTCGCCGTCATGATCCACGATCGCCTCGAACAGCTCGGCATGTCGCCGTACCGCTTCGCTGCGAAGCTGCTCGTCTTCGAGTGGAAGAAGCAAGGTCGCGCACACCAAAGCGGTCTCGACGATCGCCGAGAAGGATCCCAGGATGAAATTGCCGGTGCTTGCGGTCACGGCGCGATGAAACTTGAGGTCCGCTTCGGCAAACAGCTGCCGGTTGCCGATCGCCTCGTCCATCAACCGCACGCTCGCCTCCATCTCGGCGAGGTCGCTGATCGATGCTCGTTGCGCGCTCAAGCGGGCAGCGAACGGCTCTACGGCGAGGCGAGCCTCGCGAAGCGTCTGGAGCAGATCGGGATCGAGCCCGACCGCGATGCGCCACGCCAGCACTTCGGGGTCCAGGAAATTCCAGTTCTGGCGATCGCGGACCCGCGTGCCGACCTTGGGTTTGGCGGTGACGAACCCCTTGGCATCCAGGATCTTGATCGCTTCGCGCAACACCGTCCGGGATACGCCGAAACGCTCGAGCGATTCCTCTTCACCCGAAATCCGGTCGCCCGGTTTCAACGTGCCGCCGATGATCTCCATCGCGATGGCGCGCGCGATCCGTGTCGTCGATGGAATGTTGATCGACCGTATTCCGCGCGCGGCATTGATCGCCTGTTCGGAGATCAGCACTCTGGGTGACGGTGGCTTGGAAATAAGGAACCTCGTAAACTACAAAAAGGAAATGACAGCGACCGCCTGCGTGGAGCGCATCACCCGCCGAGACGCTCGTTTGGACTACGGCCAGCTACCTGATTGTTACCCCACAGGCTATCATAGGGCCAACCCGACAGATCCTCCACCACCTTCGCATGAAGCGCATCGGTCGGGCTGCGCGCGCCGCCGCGGAAATGCTCGATCTCGTCGAGCAGGATGGCGTGGGTATGCGGATCCAACCGGAAACGCGCGGCGACGAACACGCCGAACGCCAGCACCACAAGGGTCCCTATGCCAAGCACCGCAGCGATTGCGATGATCGTCTGCGGGCTCTGCGTCGTGGCCTTCGGTACGAAACCGGACGCCTCCATGACCTGGCCGACCAGGATCACGGCAAGTGCCTGGCTCAATTTGCGCACGAGAGTCATGACCCCCGCAAATGCCCCCTCACGACGCCGGCCCGTCACGATTTCGTCGACATCGGCCATGTAATTGTACGTCGCCCACGGAATGTAATTGAGCGCGCCCCGGCCCAGGCCGACGAACACCACCGGCAGCCAGAACAGCGCCGAAGTCGCGGTATAACCGGCCCAGTACATAACCAGGAAGATGACGACGCCGATCGCGAAGCTGCCGGCGGCAAGGCGGTAGGCGGCGGACGGCGACATGCGCAACGCGAAATTGATCGCCAGCGCCACCGCGATCAGCTGGACGATATAGGTCACGCCGACCAAATTGGCGACGATCGTGGTCGACCCGGCCAAGGCGAAGATCACGAAATAAGTGAAAGCCGCATTGTAGATGTCCTGGCTGATATAGCCGCCCAGATACATGCCGAGATGCAGCCGGAATGCCCGGATGCGTAATGTCGAGAACAGGTTCTTATAGAGCGCCGCGAACGCGGCCCCCAGCGACGGCCGCGCCTCGGCTTCCGCCTCTTCGAGCCCCGGCGGACGTTGCCGCTCCCAGCTGAAGGCGTAGAGCAGGCCAGCGGCAGCCATGAACAGCGCCGAGAAGATGATGCCCATATAGAGAAAGGTCTGCGGCGAGCCGGGGCCGAGATAATTGATCAGCTGGCCGGGGAGGAACGCGGCGGCGATCGCGGAACATTGCCCCAACAGGATGCGCGCGCCGGCGAACTTGGCCTTGATCCGGTAATCGGTCGCCATCTCGCTGGCGAGAGTCTCGTACGGGATGATCTCCATCGCATAGACCATCTCGAACAGCACATAGGTGACGAGATAATACCAGAAGCCCTGCCCCGCGACCCACATGATCGCGAACGACGGAAGAAGCGGAATGGCCGCCAGGATGAAGAACCGCCGCCGGCCGAATGTCTTGCCCAGCCAGGTGCGGCCGAGATTGTCCGACAAATGGCCGATCACCGGGCTGGTAAAGGCGTCGAGGATGCGCGCCACGCCGAAGATGATCGTCGCCTCCGCCGCCGACAGGCCGCAAAAGCTCGTATAGAAGATCAGGATCCACGTACTGATGACGGCCATCGACCCTGCGCCCAGGATGTCGTTCGACCCGTAGAAAAGCAGATTGTACCAGCGGACCGGCCGCATCGGCGCAGTCGGGTTCTCCGCGATTGGCGCGCTGGCCATCTTTATCGCCCCCTAGGTGCCGCGGAAGCGACGCCGCGGCGATAGACCATGCCGTCACCGTGCCGGAAATGCCCGACCGCCGCCATCAGATGTACGTGCGCAGGAATTCGCCCAGCGCGATCACAGCCAGGCTTTGACCATAAGGCATCGAGGTAAGCGCGATGTCCTTGTAGAATTGCTGCGTGTCACCCATCGCGGTGCCGAAAGAGACCTGCTTCAGTTCGCCCGCCGCGTCGATATTGGCGAGCACGCCCTTCACTGCCTTGATCCCGACCGCCTCGTATTGGCGTGGCAGATAGCCCTTACGCACCCCTTTCAGAATGCCGTAAGCAAAACCCGCAGTGGCGGATGCCTCCAGATAGCTGGTCGGATCGACGATCAGCGTGTGCCACAGACCGGTATCGGCATCCTGCGTCTCGGCCAATGTCTTGACCTGTGCTGCCAGGGTGTCGATCAGGAAGATGCGAAAGGCGTCGCCCGGCGGCAGATCGAGGATTTCGATGATCTCGGGAATTGCGATCGTCACCCAGCAATTGCCGCGCGCCCATAGCGCCTCCGCGAAATTGTGCCGGCCGTTGAAGTTCCAGCCGTGGAACCACAGCCCGGTCTTCTTGTCGTAGAGATATTTGATGTGGACGAGGAACTGGCGCTTGGCCTCCTCGACATATTGCGGGCGATCGAGCAACAGGCCGATCTTGGCCAAAGGCAGGACCGACATCATCAACGTGTCGTCCCACAATTCGCCCGGATTCTCGTCATTGTAAACGAGGTGCTGGAACGCGCCTTCCTCGGTCTTGGGGAGGCCGTCGGGCGCCATCAGCCATTCGGCCCAGGTGTCGAGATAGGAGACGTAGCGCGGATCGGATTCGTATTCGTAGAGATAGGCCAGCGTCAGGAACGGGGCCATGGTGTTGATGTTCTTGGTCGGCGTGCCTTCGGCGAAGCGATCGTCAAACCATTGCTTGATCACCGCCAGCGCCTTCTTGTCGCCGGTCTGCTCGAACAGGCGCCACAGGCCGAACAGGCCGACGCCGTGGGTCCATTCCCAACCGGCCCAGCCCTTGGTGTCGATAACCCGCCCATCCTCGAGCCGGAGCAGAAACTCGCCCGTCTCGTCCTTGATGTTGAGCAAATTGTCGATCAGCTTATCAATCGCTGTGATAACGTCGCCGTGCGGCACGTCATGGGTAACGGCGGCCAATCAATTTCTCCTGTTGATGAAGCGCGCGACCGGCAGAGCCCGGCCGCGCGCCTTGATATGATGGCGGCCGGACAACCGGCGCCGGATGACGATGTCGCCGATCATTTCGCGGCGACCGAATTGAGCTCGGCGGGATGCGCGGGCGCAGGCACCATGCGCACCGGCACCCCGCCGGCGACATTGCGCAGCGCCACCAGCTTGACCGCTTCCAATGCGTCGCCCGGCGCGCCGTCGGAAGTGACCGCCAGCGCGACCGTGTTGCTGCCGCGATGATTCAGGATTCCCTCGGGGATCGGGAACACGCGCTGCGGCCCGACATGGGCGATGAATTGTCCCATGTTCCAACCGTTGACGAAGAGCAGCACGCGATAGCGCGCCTTCGATCGCGGCACATCGGTATCGCCGAACGCGAGGGCGATCGTGGCGTCCTGCCCCTTCGGCACGGCGAGATCGAAGCGCGTGCGATACCAAATCGTGCCGGCCGATGGTGCCGCCGCGGGCACCGTCGCTGCTGCCCATTTCGCGTCGTCGAAGCCGGGAAGATGCCAGCCCATCCGCTCGCCATATTGCCCGCCATTATTGGCGGGGCCACGCGCCGGATCGGGCAGCGTTTCGCCGCCCGCCTTGCCCTGGATCTTCCAGGCGACCGGCACCGCGAAGCTGCGCCCGCCTGGTGCCTCGATCGAGACCGAGACTAGCCCGCGTGCCTCTTTGTGGAATTCGTCCGCGCCGAGGTCCCAATTGTGGCCGTTGTTGCGCACCATGACCGCCAGTACGTGCTCGCCAGGTGTCCGCGCGGTCTCGGGCAACGCGAAGCGCGCCAGTCCGGTGGTGATCGGCCGCGGCAGGCCGCTGGCCAATTCGTCCTGGCCGACCAACTTGCCGTCGAGGAACGCTTGCACCATCCCCGCGCCGCCCGCGCCGTAGAACAGCGCGATCTGCTGCGCTTCCGGGGATCCGGTGAAACGGCCGCGATACCAGACATCGCCGTCGTGGAAGCCATAGGGATCCATGACCAGGGTCGGCTGACCGTCGGGCTTGGCGGTGATCGTCGCCGCCTCGCGATTGTCGACAGCCTGCCACTTGCTGTCGTCGAACGTGGGATCGGCTTCGGGCGACCCCGCCGCCATCCGCCAGGCGGTCAACGCGGGAAGCGCGAAATCCATGGGCCCGGCCAGCGGCCGCGTCGCGAGGCGGTTGCCGACCGCGCCGGATTTCAACGCGACGGCCGCGCCATTCCAGCGCATCTGCTTGATTGCCGCCGGCGCCCAAAGCTCGAGCGGTGTCTCGGCCTTGGTATCGCCGGTCAGCATCAATGTGTCGCGGCTTGCATCGGCCCGGCGAACGAGCGCGGGGCCGCGTACGAGAACCGAGCCGGCGGCGGTATCGCGCTGCCAGTAGCGCACAGCCTCGGCTTCGTCGGCCAGTAGGAGCGTGAGCGGCGGACGCCCGCCGCCGGTCACGCGGACTACCGTTCGGCCGTCATGCGCGTAATTCAGCCGAAGGTCGCCCTTCGCAGCGTCGAACGCGCTCGTCGCCTGCCCCTCGAGCAATTCGACTTTGGGCGCGGACGCATAGCGCAGGACGGTCTCTCCGCCCTCGCCATGCCGGCCATAGAGCAAGACCAGATCCACGCCGTCGACGGTCAGACGCGACTGTAGCTCGGACGTCGAATAGACCAGCCGCTGCGCGCCAAGATCGACTCCGGCGAGCAGCCATTTCGCATCGAACCCGTTCAGCTGCATCGGCGCGGCCTGCGGGAAGGTGTAATGCCCATCGGGCAGGTCGGCGGTGATCGTGAAGCGGTCGTCGGTCTGGCCGTTCGACGGCCGGTGCGTGACCATCAGGAAGCGCGCGCCGCTCTCGGGGCTCTTGTCGTGATAGACCTGGATATTGGAAGAGGAGGCTGTCGCGGGCCCGGCCGGAACCATACCGGCGAGAGCGGGGACATTGGCGATCAGGCCGCCCAGTTGTTTGAGTTCCTCGGCCTTGTCGCGCAGCTCGCGCGCTTCGGAAATCGCTGCGCCATAATCGTAGCTGGTGAAGACTACGGGCGCGGGCAGCCAGCCCCAGCTCGTCCCGCCAAAGCCCATATAGAAGCTCTGGATGTCGATGCCGTTCGCCAGGTTGGTGCCATAGAAGACACGCTGGAACCGCTTGCCGCGCTGGATCGCGTTGCACTCATAGCCGCCATTCGACCCCCAATAATCGAACCAGCCGCCGCCGAATTCGGCGAGGAAGGCGGGAGTGTCGGGG
>Ga0207647_10000955_pt1 | contig 22364 bp, 19 predicted proteins | sample KBSCornC2_FD_184295 | JGI IMG/M metagenome (GOLD analysis project Ga0207647, IMG submission 184295) | Corn rhizosphere microbial communities from Kellogg Biological Station, Michigan, USA - C2 (SPAdes) (version 2) | ecosystem: Host-associated > Plants > Roots > Rhizosphere ... | reverse complement strand
GTTTCGACCGCGCGTGTTTCGACGGCGCGCGCGTCTTCGCGCCGAGTGAGGGTGTCTTTGCCATCCCGGTTCCCTGTGCTGCTGCTGTCGGTCATGGCGGACCGTCGCCGCCTGCAGGCCATGAACAGCCGGGAGGCCAATGAGTTTCCCGACAATTTGCATCCTTATCATAGGTTATCGAGGAACTTGTTCCGGGGCGGGCAGTCGCGGCGCTCTATGCGCGGGAAGGCGCGGACATCGCCCTCGTCTATCCGTGCGAGGACGACGGCGCTGCCGAGACCAGGCGGACCTTCGAGGCGAAGGGCCGCAGGGCCATCACCATCAGCGGCGACATAGGCGAGAGGGAGACAGGGGAGCGGATCGCGGCGGAGACGCTGAAGGCGTTCGGCAAGATCGACATCCTCGTCAATAATGCCGGGATGCGAGCTACATGTCCGGTCAGGTCCTCCATCCCAATGGAGGCGTGATCGTCTATGGCTGAGGGCGGCGCTCAATCCTGCGCATAGAGATAGGCGGCGATGTCCCGGGCGTGCCGCTCGTCCAGCCCCTGCTCTGGCATGCCGCTGCCGGGACGGAACGCCTGCGGATGCATGAGCCAGCGCACCATGGTTTCGGGGTCGTTGGAAAGCGAACCGGCGAGAACCGGGCGTTGACCCACACCCGTCAGCTCAGGCCCGTTCCTTCCGACGGCGCCGTGTATGCCGGGAATGACATGGCAGCTCCCACAGGCATATCGATAGATAAGGGCCTCGCCGCGCCTCCAGTCGCCCCGGCTGCTTTCATTCGCCTGCACTCGCAGCCTCGCCAGATTTTCGGTATGGAGCACGAACCCGCCGATCAGCGCCGTCCCTATCGCCAGCAGCACGAGCCCGGCGAGCCAGATGAGGCTGGAGGGATGGCGCTCAGGCATGGGAGGGCCTCAACAACCGTCCCATGACGAGCAGCGCGGCGACGGCATGGACGAGGCCGCCGGGAACCCACATGATGAGGCCCGCTATCTGCTGGTCCTGCGCGGGCGTCAGGCCGAACGGCGCCATGCCCAGCCGCGCATAGCCCGCATACCAGGGGCTGGTCGCGAAGGCCATCAGCGCGCCCAGCGCGCCCGACACGATGGAGGTGGCAACCAGGCACAAGGCGGCGACGGGCGGCGCGGTTCGGCGCCCCAGCATCGCGGTCCAGAAGATCAGGGCGCTCGCCAGAAAGGAAAGATGCTGCGCGGCATGCCAGCCTTCGCTTGCCAGCGCGAGGTCGAACAGGGCGGGCGCGTGCCACAGCCAGAGCGCGACGGCCTGAAGCAGCGTCGCCGTGACAGGATTTGCGAAGAACCACCAGATCGTCCGGACGGGGGGCGAGCGGGTCAGCGCGCCGATGGTCCGGCGGCTGCCGGAAGGGAACGCCCATAGCATGACCGCCAGCGGTTCGGACAAGACGAGAAGCGGCGCCGCCGCCAGCATGATCAGTTCATGCTCGAACATATGCGCGGCAAAGGACCGCTCGCCCGCTTCATGCAAGGGGGAGATGAGGGCGGCCGCAAGGATCAGCCAGCCGCCGCCGAACAGCCGCGCCCGCACGGTCAGGCGATGCGCGCCCTGCGCGGATCGGCCGTGCAAATGGCGAAGGCCGATGGCGAACAGCCCCAGGGCAAGGAGCAGCGGCGCGACAATCCAGGGGTCGAGCGTCCAGCCCGGACCCTCGCCATGCGCCGCGCCCCTGTCATGCGCCATGACGGGCGCGGCGAGGCAGAGCGTTGCCGTGGCGAGGAGGGAGTGGCTCAGCCGACGCATGGCGGCACCAGCAGCAGGGCTAAGATCTGGAAAGCGATGGCAAGCGCGAAGATCGCGGTAACCGCCAGCGCGATCGCCGCCAGCCAGCGATGGACGAGCAGGCCACGGGATGCGCGCAACGGCCATGCCATGCGCGCCGCCAGAGCGCAGAGGGCAAGGCTCGCCAAGCCCCAAAAAATGCCCGCCATCCATCGCCCGCAGGCGGCATGCAGCAGGGCGGAAAGTCCCTGCTGAAACGCGAACCAGCTCAGCAGCGGCAGGAGGATGGCGATCCAGGCCCGCGAGCGAATGCTGAGGCGAGGACTGATCATGCAGCCCTCGGCAGCCAGTAGATAAGGACGTAGATCGGTATCCAGCAGAGTATGACGAAGGACCAGTAGTTCGCATTATCCTCCACATCGGCGAACTGGTCGTCCCCCACCTCATGCGTGAAGAGCCACACGCCCAGCACCGCCGTATCGAACCAGTCGGTCACGACGTGGGTGGTGTGGAGGATGAGCAGCATCCAGATCAGCGAACCATAGCTGTCTCTGTGCCAGGGGACGCCGAGATGAACGAATTCGAAGGCGCGGGGCACGAAGAGCAGCAGTGCGATCACCGTCATGGCCAGGGCGCCCCAGCGTACCCCGGCGAGGTTCTTCGTCTTCGCGCAATGCAGCACCCACAGGTTGGGAAGCGCGCTCAGCAACAGCCCGCCGGTGAAGATGCTGCTCCAAAGGAGGCCGGGCATTGCGTCGCCCTTCGGCGGCCAGGCGGGCGCCTGCGTCATGATGTAGAGATAGGCCATGGCCGCGAGCGCGAAGGCCGTGCCTTCGATCACCATGAATCCCACATTGCCCCACCAGACGAGATGGCGCGCGCCGGTCTCGCTGTCGGGCAGGCGGGACAGGTCGCCGACCAGTTCGAATTCGCGCATCGCGGTCATGCGCCTGCCCTCGGCGCGTCCGAACCGGCGCGGGGGCGATCCGGCCAGAACCAGCCGGTGAGCGTCGCCGCGATCGGCGCCGCGCCAATGGCGATGGCCCAGGGAGTAAAGATGCTGCCGATGAACATGGCGGAGACGGCGAGTGAAGAGGCGAGCGGCCATATGGATGGCCCCGCGCTTTTCTGCCGATAGAGCGGGACGGCTGCGGTCACGGAGGTGATGAGCACCTCGCGCCGGTCGAGCCCGAGACCGTCCATGGCGGGCAGGCCGGGCCCCTCGTCCCACATCGGCGTCAGGCTGCGGACGACGGGGGTATAGGCGATGTTGAAGGCGGGCGGCGGCGAGGGGCTGGCCCATTCGAGCGTCGATCCGCCCCATGGATCGGAGCCTGCCGGCTGGCCGTGCCGGTAGCTCCAAAGCGCATTGGCGACGAAGACAAGGCCGCCCAGGATCGCCACGGCGCTGCCGAGGGTCGCGATCTGGTTGAGCGTTTCCCATCCCATGCCGGGCGGATAGGTGTAAACGCGCCGGGGCATGCCCATCAGGCCGAGGAAATGCATCGGCATGAAACCCAGATTGAAGCCGCCGACGATGCCGATGAAGGCTATACTGCCCCAGCGTTCGGACATCAGCCTGCCGGTGGCCTTGGGATACCAATAGGCGAAGGCGCCGAAGAGCGGAAACATCGCGCCGCCGATCAGCACATAATGCAGGTGCGCGACGACGAAATAAGTGTCCGTCAGTTGCAGGTCTAGCGCGGCGGACGCCGTCATCACGCCTGAAAGCCCGCCGATGACGAAAGTCGCGACGAAGCCGAGCACCCAGAGCATCGGCGTCGCGAGCCGCAATCGGCCGCTCCAGACAGTCGCGATCCAGCAGAAGATCTGGAGCCCGGCGGGCAGCGCGATCGCCATGCTGGCGGCGGTGTAGAAATCATTGCCGAGCCGCGGCAGGCCCACCGCGAACATATGATGGACCCACAGGCCGAAGGCCAGCGCGCCGATGGACATCATCGACAGGACGATGGCCGAATGGCCGAACAGTTTGCGGCGGGAAAAGGTCTCGACGATGGAGGAGACGAAGCCGGTCGCCGGCACGAAGATGATGTAGACCTCCGGATGCCCGAAGAACCAGAAGAGATGCTGGAAAAGGAGCGCGTCTCCCCCCCCGGCAGGCGAGAAGAAATGCGTGGAGACGAGCCGGTCGGCGATCAGCATCGACGTTACCAGCATGACGGCGGGCATGGACAGGATCGTCATGATGGACGCGATCAGCATCGCCCAGAGAAAGACCGGCATGCGGGCCATCGTCATCCCGGGCGGGCGCATCTTCAGGATGGTCGCCGCGACATTGACCGATGCAGCCAGCGCCGCGACCTCCGTGAAGGTGATCATCTGCGCCCAGATGTCGGCGCGATGCCCGGGGCTGTAGGCGGGGCCGGAAAGCGGTGGATATTCGAACCAGCCCAGATCGGGCGTGATGTCGGCCGCATGCGCGATCCAGAGGCAGAGCACGCCGCCGAAATAAAGCCAGAAGCTGAACGCGCCGAGCCGGGGAAAGGCCATGTTGCGCGCGCCGAGCATCAGCGGCACCAGCCAGAACGCCATCGCCTCCATCAACGGGACAGAGACGAGGAAGAGCATGGTGGAGCCGTGCAGCGAAAAGCTCTCATTATAAAGCTGCGGTCCCATCCGCGTGTTTTCGGGCACCGAAAGCTGCCAGCGCATGTCCAGCGCCAGCATCCCGGCAAGAAACATGAGGAACAGCGCGGTGACGATGTAGCGCGCCGCGATCCGCTTATGATCGACGGTCGTCAGGAACCCCCAAAAACCGGGCGGGTCGCGCCAGCTTCGGTCCAGCCGGTCGAGATGGGCGCGATCGGGGATCATCTGAGCGCCGCCAGATAAGAGGCCACCGCATCCGCCTCTGCAGGGCGCAGCGGCACGGCGGGCATCGCCGTCCCCGGCTTCAACGCCTGCGGCTGCGCGATCCAGCCTTGCAGCGCGCCCCGCGTCATGGGCAGCGTGCCTGCGGCAATCAAGCGGCGGGCAGCGAAATGGGTGAGGTCAGGTCCGGCGCGGCCATTGGCGGGCGTGCCGCGAACCGCGTGGCAGGAGCCGCAATGAAGCGCGAACAGCGCTTCGCCGGGGCCTTGGGCCTTGCGCGCCGCTTCGGCCTGCCCCGCGAGCCATGCGTCGAAAGCGACGGGATCGTCGACCCTGACGTCCAGCGCCATATGCGCGTGCTGCGCGCCGCAAAATTCGGCGCAGGCGCCCCGGAACCAGCCGCTGCGGCGAGGCGTCAGGTCCAGCATGTTGCGCCGTCCAGGGATCATGTCGATCTTGCCGGAGACGTTGGGCACCCAGAAGCTGTGGATCACGTCGTTCGACGCAAGCTCCACCCGCGTCGTGCGGCCCAGCGGCAGATGGAGTTCATTGGCGGTCTCCACCCAGCGGCCCGTCGCGGGATTGCGATATTCGATCCGCCACCACCATTGATGCCCGGTGACGCGCACCATCATCGCCTTTTCGGCTCTGGCCGCGAGCAGGGCGCGGTCTGCCAGGAAACTCCCGAAGATGAGGACGGTCAGCCCGGTGACGATGATGACGGCGCTCGCGATCAGGCTCCGGTCGAGGGCGCTATCGTCGACGGGCGCGGCCGCCGCGCGTTTCGCATGTTGCCGCGCCCGCAGGACGCTCCAGACGAGACCCGCGATGACGAGAAGATAGATGAGGCCGCAGACGACCGTCATCAGGATCAGCAGGTCATGCAGCGCGAAGGCCTGATCGCTGGCGGGCGCGAGCGGCGACTGGATGCCCGCGCAGGCGCCGGTCAATGCGGCCAGCACCGCGCCGGGGACCAAGGCAATGCGACGCTTCATTGCGGACCAAGCCATGCGGACCCCTGCGGTTCGGCTTTCTGATCCAGCATGATGCGGCGACGCTTTTCGGCATGATGGCGGGAAAGGTCGCGGACATAGGCGGTCAGTTGCCAACGCTGTTCCACCGGGGTGCGCGCCGCATAATCCTGCCCTGCATGGCGCTCCCCGATGACGGCGAAGACATTGGCGAAGCCGCCACCATGACGCCAGTCGCCGTCGGCAAGGTTCGCCGGCCCCGCCGCATCTTCGCCATGGCAGGCCGAGCAGCCATACCATGCGAAGTAACGGCCTCCCTGCGAGATTTGATAGAGATTCTCCTGATAAGCGGGAATGCGCGGATCGGCATTCCCGTTGGGCGCCGTCTGCGGCGGGCCGGGGACGAGGCGGCGCGCTTCCTGGCTGCACCCGGCCAGAGCAAGGACGATCAGCATGGATTGGCGCGCTCGCATGTCAGCGCAGGATGCGGACCGGCACGCCCTTGGCCGCAGGGGTCTTTGACTCCTCATCATGGTACCAGAGCGGGATGAGCGGGTTCATCTCGGGATAATAAGCGCCAAGGCAGCCGCGAGGGATGAGGAAGGGCGTGACCGCAAGGCCGTCGACCTGCCGATGAACGCCGTCCCCCGCATCGCCGACGAGGCTGACGGCCTGGCCCTCCGCCAGCCCTTCGGCGGCGATGTCGTCCGGGTTCATGAGCAGCACGTCCCGCGTCCCCTCGATCCCGCGCATCCGGTCGGAATAGCCGTAGATGGTGGTGTTGAACTGATCGTTGGAGCGCAGCGTAACCAGCCGGTAACGGCCCGCGGCAGGCTGGAAACCCACGGACGTCATGGATTTGGGAACGGTGAACCGCGCCTTGCCGCTCTCCGTCTTCCAGATGCGTTCGCGGGCGGAATTGCCGCGATAGAAGCCGCCCGGCGTGAAGACCCGTTCGTTGAAATGATGGAACTGTTCCGGATAGCTTTCCTCGATCAGGTCCCGAATCTTCGCATAGTCGCCGGTCCAGGCATCCCATTGCAGTTTGGGGTTGGGCGCCAATGTCGCCTTGGCCAGCCCCGCGACGATGGCAACCTCCGACAGCAGATGTTCGGAGGCCGGCTTGTTCCGGCCCAGCGAGCCGTGGATGCAGGACAGTGAATCTTCCATCGTCACCGCCTGCGGGCCCGTTTCCTGCATGTCCTCCTCGGATCGGCCCAGGCAGGGCAGCAGATAGGCGACCTCGCCATTGATGAGGTGGCTGCGGTTGAGCTTGGTCGCGATCTGGACGGTCAGCCGCATGTTCGTCCATGCGGCCTCCATCTTCTCGCGCTCCGGTATGGCGCGCACGAAATTGCCGCCCAGGCCGATGAATGCCTTCACCTCCCCCGACAGGATCTTTCCGCAGGCCTTGACGGTATTCAGCCCTTCCTCTCGTGGCGGATCGAAGCCGAACTGCCTGGCGATCCTGTCGAGCGGAACCAGCTCGGGCTTTTCCGAAATCCCGACCGTGCGTTGTCCCTGCACGTTGGAATGGCCGCGCACCGGCGAGATGCCCGTGCCGTCGCGGCCGACATTGCCCTTGAGCAGCCAGAGGTTGGTCAGTGCCGCGAGATTGTCGAAGCCGTGCACATGCTGGGTCAGGCCCATGCCGTACATGGCGATGGAACGGTGCGCCTCCACATAGATTTGCGCGGCTTGCCCGAGGTCCGCGCGGGTGAGGCCGCTTTCGCGTTCTATCTCCTCCCAGCCCGTCGCCTCGACATGCGCCTTCATTTCCTCGAAACCGGCGGTGTGCTGCTCGATGAAATCGATGTCGAGAACATGGAGCTTTTCCTCGCGCCACTTCTTCTCCTCGGCTGCGAGCACATGCTTGATAAGGCCGGTGATCGCGGCAATGTCGCCGCCCGCCTTCACCTGAAGATACAGGGTCGAGATCGGCGTCGCGGCGGGCGTCAGCATCTCGGTCGGGCTTTGCGGGTTCTTGAAAATCTCCAGCCCTTTTTCCCTTATAGGGTTGAAGGTCACGATCTTCACGCCGCGCTTGACCGCTTCCTGCAAGGGATGGAGCAAGCGCGGGCTGTTGGAGCCGGTATTCTGTCCGAAAAAGAAGATCGCGTCGCACAGGTCGAAATCGGCGAGGACGCAGGTTCCGACCGGCGAGCCGATCAGCTTCTTGAGTGCCACCGACGTGGTTTCATGGCACATGTTCGAACTGTCGGGCAGGTTGTTATGCCCATAGGCCCGCGCAAAAAGCGCATAGAGATAGCTCGCCTCCAGACTGGCCCGCCCGGAGGCGTAGAAGACGGCCGAACGGGGATCGATCGCGCTCAGTTCACGCCCTATGGCCGCGAAGGCTTCGTCCCAGCCGCAGGGCAGATAGGTGTCGCTGGCGCGGTCGTACCGCATCGGATGGGTGAGGCGGCCAAGCTGTTCAAGATCATGGTCCTTCCATGTCCTGAGTTCGCTGATGCTGTGCCTGGCCAACACCTCTGGCGTGCAACGGCGGCCGGTCAGTTCCCAGAATGTCGCCTTCGCGCCATTCTCGCAGAATTCGGCGGCATGCGGATGGGCGGGCTTGGTCCAGGCGCAGGATACGCACATGAACCCCTTGACCTTGTTCTGACGCCGCAGCGTGTTGAGAACGGCGGGCGTGGGCTTTTCGCGCCAGGCGACCTCCGCCATGCCCCGCACCGACCCCCATCCGCCTTCGGTGCCCTCATAATGAACGGTGTCTTCTTCCTCCGCCATGGCGCAACCTCCCGTCGCTGTCGATCCGCGTTTTGCGCGGGAAACCTAGTCCAAAGTTCAGGTGGCGCTCGTCCCGTCCGCCTTGCGGATCTGCGCGCATGATCGCGACGGTCCAGGCCGTAGGGGGAGGCTCGAATGTTTCTCCTGCATGTCTGTCGAAACGACTTGTCGTTCGCGGCGTTCCCATCGACCGCAACAGCGTCAGCGAGGACAAATCATTCCCAATGAGAAAAGCGCGGAAGCGTCATGACAGTTCCGCTGCCCGAAGCAGGACCGGCGCATCCCAACACTCGCAGTTCCGCCACTGTCGCGCGTCCATCAGCGCGCCTCTAATCCCCATAGGACAACGACAAAGCCACAGCAGGCCCATTCGCGTCAGAAGCTCGCCGTCAGATTGAACGAATGGTAGCGCGTCCACTGCTCTGGCGGGGCATTAGGTGCATCGCGCAGGAACCGTCCCTTGGCGAGCAGCAAGCCATCATATTCTAAACGGAGGCGCGAGGGGATCAGCCAATAGCGCAAGCGTGCCTCGATTTGATGCCCGGCAAAACTGCCCGACTGTTCTGATGCATCGCGGACACCAGTCGACGAGAAACTATCCTCGCTCGCCGCGAGCCACATCGCGCGATAGACCGCGAACATATCCAGCCGCTTGCTTGGGATTACCTCCAGCCGAACGCCGGGTGTCACGATGTTGGTGCGCGCAACCGCATTGTAAAGACCGGCGGGCGCGAGGTCCGCCCGGCGCATCCCGAACAGCGTATCGAAACGACCATAGCGTCCGCCTGCCTTGTCGCCGCTTGCCCAATCCAGTTCGACGGAAAGGCGCGGCTTCCATGGCCCTGTGAAACTATAGCCCAGATCGGCGTGGACGAAGCCAGCGCTGACCGGCAATCGCGTAGCGGTGGGGGCAAGCGATGCGCTGACATGTCCGACTTGGTAGAGTGCCTCGACCTCATAATCGAGCTTGCCGGCCCGTGGTTCTGCGATCAGTCGCCCGCCAAACGTGTGGAGCGAGCGGTCGCGCGTCAGACGACGGGGGGAGTCGCGCTCCCCCAGATGGAAATAGCTGATTTCCGCCCTGGCGGATCCTACTGCATGCCCCTTTGACAGCAGCCCGCCCCACAGCACAAGGTCGAAGCTCTCGCGGTCGAGCCGCACCTCATTATCGCGCAAGGCCTGCGGGTCATCGGGCAGCCTAATTTGCGGCAGCGTATAAATGAAGGTCGCCTTCACCTCTCCCCGACCCACAAAATCCGCCTTGATACCGGTGTAGCCGCTGGTGGTGTTGCGATAATCATCCGCCGCGACCAGCCGCCGGGAGCCCAGGTTCAGCGTCATCCGCCCGGCCGTCAACGACAATTTCGTTCCCCGACCGAGAACGTGCTTGAAATCCGCCGCAACATAGGCCTGCACCGGTTCCAGTGCATTGACCTCATTGGTGGAGAGCGGCGTGCCGGCGTCGGCGCCATAGGCGCGGCTATCGAACAATTCGACGCCGAAACGGACGTCGCCGGTGCGATATTCGCCCAGGATCTGCGTGCGGATATTGGTCAGCGTGTCGCTGCTGTTGAAGCCTGCACGGGCCTGCCCGTCAATGGCCTCATAGCGCAGCCGGACGCTGCCGCTCAGCTTGAAGCCATCCTCCTCTTCCGCCGCCATGGCCGGGACTGCGACGATCAAGCCAAGTGAGGGCAGGCTGAGACAAACCGGCCACCTCATCTTTTTGGATTGCTCATAAGATATTCCTGTTCTCCGAATCTAGTTTCATGATACATATGCATCATGAATGAGGAAACAGATTCTCCGCCCTGGCTGGCCTTGCTGCATCAATTGCCGGCCAAGCCGCCCTATTTGCGGGTGAAGATCTGGCGCAGGCTTCAGGCCATCGGTGCGGTGCCGCTTAAAAATGCAGTGCATGTCCTGCCACCAGGTACCGAGAGCGAAGCGGCTTTCCGCGATCTTCTGGCGGAGATCAGTCAGGGCGGCGGCGAAGCGATCATGATCGAAGCACGGCTGATTGCGGGGCAGACGGATGGCGACGTGCGCGCCCTGTTCGATGCCGCGCGCGACGCCGATTATGCGGAAATCGCCGATGCGGCCCGCCGACTCCTCGAAACCGGCCCGGCCAGCGGCAGCGACATTGGCAAGCTGCAAAAGCGATTGGCGGAGATCGAACGGCTCGACTTTTTCGGTGCCCATGGACGGCAGCAGGCCGAGGCCGCGCTCGCCCAGCTGGACCGGTTGCGTTACCAGCATCCCGATGTCAGCCGAGCCGAGCCCGTCAGGGAGGTGGAGGCGCTGGACCTGAAGGGCAAGATCTGGGTTACGCGCAGCGGCGTGCATGTCGATCGCATCGCCTGCGCCTGGCTGATCCGCCGCTTCATCGACCCTCAGGCGCGCTTCAAATTCGTCGACGCACGCAGCCATGTGCCCGGCCCGGACGAGTTGCGCTTCGACATGGCGGACGCGGAATTCACCCATGAGGGCGATCGGTGCAGCTTCGAAACCCTGTTGCTGCGCGCGGGCCTGACTGACGATCCGGGGCTGGAGGCGATCGGGGAGATCATCCACGACCTCGACATTGGCGACGGGAAGTTCGGACGCCCGGAAACGTCCGGCCTTGGCGCGATGCTGTCGGGCGTCTGCGCCTCCACCGACGACGATCACCAGCGCATCGCCTTTGCGGGCGAGGCGCTCAACCAATTCCATGCCTATTTCAGCAACCGGAAGGGCGACAAATGACAGCCACGCTTTCCACGGCGCCCGATGGGGCAGAGCTTCCACGATCCGGCCATGGCATATCCCTGGGCGAAGCCGCCCGCGTCTGGGCGCGGATCGCGGCCTTGAGCTTCGGCGGTCCGGCAGGCCAGATCGCGGTGATGCACCGCCTGCTGGTCGAGGAGAAGCGCTGGATCGGGGAAGAGCGTTTCCTCCACGCGCTCAATTACTGCATGCTGCTGCCCGGCCCGGAGGCGCAGCAACTCGCCATTTATATCGGCTGGCTGCTGCACAAGACCAGGGGCGGGCTGATCGCCGGATGCCTGTTCGTGCTGCCGGGCTTCCTCGCCATATTGGGCCTCAGCTACATCTATGTGTTATTCGGCCATGTGTCGCTGATCGAGGGGCTGTTCTTCGGCCTGAAGGCTGCGGTGTTGGCCGTCGTGGTGCAGGCGGTGGTCCGGGTCGGCTCGCGCGCGCTCAGGAATAACGTCATGCGGGGCATCGCTGCCGCCGCCTTTGTCGCAATCTTCTTTCTGGGTGCGCCCTTCCCGCTGATCGTGCTCGCGGCGGGGATTGGCGGCTATATTGGCGGGCGAAGCGGTCTTCCCCAGTTCAAGGGCGGTGGTGGTCACGGTTCGGCCCGTGGCGATGTGATCCATGACCGCGATACCGCGCTGGGCGAGGAGCTGCCTGAGCATGCCCGGCCGCATCTCGGCTGGTCGATCCGCATTTCGCTGGTATTTCTTCTGCTGTGGCTGGCGCCGGTGCTGGCTCTGTTCCTGGCCTTGGGGCCGGATAATGTCTTCACCCAGATCGCCAGCTTCTTCAGCCAGATGGCCGTTGTCACCTTCGGCGGCGCCTATGCGGTGCTGGCCTATGTCGCGCAGGAGGCGGTGGGGACGTTCGGCTGGCTCCAGCCGGGTGAAATGCTCGATGGGTTGGGCATGGCGGAAACGACGCCGGGGCCGCTGATCATGGTGACGCAGTTCGTCGGTTTCCTGGCCGCGTTCCGGGATTCAGGCATGCTGAGCCCGCTGGTGGCGGCGACGCTGGGCGCGATCCTCACCACCTGGGTCACGTTCGTACCCTGCTTCCTTTGGATTTTCGCGGGCGCGCCCTTCATCGAGCGGCTGCGCGGCAACAAGGCGCTCTCCGCCGCGCTGACCGCGATCACGGCAGCGGTGGTCGGTGTGATCCTGAACCTCGCAGTCTGGTTCGCCATTCATACGCTGTTCCGGGAAGTGCGCAGGATCGGCGCGTTCGACCTGCCGCTACTCTATTCCGTCAACCTGCCCGCGCTACTGCTCTCGATCGGCGCGCTGATCGCGGTGTTCCGCTTCAAGGTCGGCGTGCTGCCGGTGCTGGGCGCCTGCGCTGCGCTGGGCGCAGCCTATGTCCTGTTCATTCGATAGCTGGGAGAATTCGCATGGACATCTCTCGCAGATCTGCGGTCAAAACCCTTGGCATGGGAGCAATAGCGATGACGGCGTTGGATGAAGCAACGGCACAATCGCCGAAGACCGCGACGGCTCCGGTCTTTGCCGGCGCGCATCAGCCAGTGCCGCTCAAATTCGATCCGGCCAAGCTCGACGGCCTGTCGGAACGGCTGATCAAATCCCATTGGGAGAATAATTATGTCGGCTCGGTCAAGACGCTGAACATGATCGAGACGCGTCTCGCCGCCGCCATGGCTGATCCCGATTTGCCGCCGGTGGTCTATGGCGGCCTCAAACGCGAGGAATTGCATCGCACCGGCTCTGTCGTGCTGCACGAAATCTATTTTGATGGCCTCGGCGGCAACGGCCAGGCGGCAGGATCGATCCGCGACGCGCTCGCGAAACATTGGGGATCGTTCGACGCCTGGGCGACGGAGTTCCGGCGCACGGGCCTGTCGCTCGCGGGCGGATCGGGCTGGTGCATCCTCGCTTGGAACACCCACAGCCGCTCGCTCCACAATCATTGGGCGTGGGATCATATGCATGGGGCTGCCGCCGGCATTCCGATACTGGCGCTCGATATGTACGAGCACGGCTTCCACATGGATTAGGGCACGCAGGCCGCCAAATATGTCGATGCCTGATTCCGCAATCTCGACTGGGAAGCGGCGGATCGTCGTTTCGCGCAGGCGACAGGCGCCGCGCGATCCTGAAAGGAGGACGCCATGAAATGGATCACCCGCGAAAGGCCCAAGATCGACCGGCCTGCCCATGGCTGATCGCCCGGTTCATCGATAAGGACGCTGAGTGCGGGCGGTCGATGCGCTCATGCCGGGAAATATCGCCCCCATCATACATGAAGGAGTAGCGCCCATGTCCCCCTTTCTTCCCCCTGCCCTCGCTGCTTTGGCCCTGCTGACCGGCGGGACGGGCATTGTCCAGGCCGCATCCGGCGTGGTGCGCCATGGAGCCGATGGCCCCTCCCCCATATTGACCGGCGTCACCGTGCCGGCGGGGGCGGAGACGCTCTATCTGAGCGGTCAGGTACCACCGGTGGTGGACGCCGCCGTCGATCCAGCGACGCCCGCCGCCTATGGCGACACCCGCACGCAGACGGTCGGCATTTTCCGCAAGATCGAAGGCTTGCTCGCGGCGCAGGGCTATGGCCTGAAGGACGTGGTCAAGCTGACCGTATTTCTGGTCGGTGATCCCAATCTTGGCGGCAGGCAGGACTTCAAGAGCTTTTCGGAAGGCTATGCGCAGTTTTTCGGCACCGCAGCCCAGCCCAACAAAGTCGCGCGTTCCACCGTTCAGGTCGCCGCGCTCGCTAATCCCGGCTTTCTGGTGGAGATCGAAGCTGTGGCGGTGAAAACACGTTGATGATCGCTCAACGCATCATGAAATTTTCTTGAATGACGGGACATCCCCTTTTCGGCGTCCAGTCTGTCGCTATTCAGGACTGCAAGATGACTTCTGCAAAGGGACCGGCATGGAATATCGCCCACTGGGACGCACGGGGATCAAGGTCAGCCTGATCTGCCTGGGAACCATGACCTGGGGATCGCAGAATAGCGAAGCGGAAGCCCATGAGCAGCTCGATCATGGCTTTGGCGAGGGTATCAATTTCATCGACACGGCCGAAGGCTACCCGGTGACGCCAGTCGCTCACGAGACGCAGTTCCTGACCGAAACCTATATCGGCAACTGGATTGCCCGACGCGGCGGGCGTGACGGGATCATGCTTGCGACCAAGGTCGCGGGGCCTTCGCGTGACCCCGTGCGCGAGTTTCGCGGTGGCAATAACCGGCTCGACCGTCGCAACATCGAACAGGCGGTAGAGGACAGCCTGCGTCGGCTACGGACCGACTATATCGATCTCTATCAGGTGCACTGGCCGGATCGTTCCGTCCCGTCCTTCGGCGCTCGCGGGCTTGCCCGCCTGAACGATGGCCCACACACCGTGCCGATCGAGGAGACGCTGGGCGCCCTCGCCGATCTGGTGCGGGCAGGCAAGATCCGGCATTTTGGCGTGTCCAACGAAACGCCATGGGGCCTGTCGGAATATCTGCGGCTGTCGCGGGAAAAGGAATATCCCCGCGTCGCTTCGATCCAGAATGCTTATAACCTGCTCAACCGCACCTTCGAACAGGGATTGTCCGAATTCGCGCTGCGCGAGGATGTGGGACTGCTCGCCTATTCGCCATTGGCTGGCGGCAATCTCACCGGCAAATATCTCGGCGGGCAGATTCCCAAGGGGTCGCGTCGTGATGTAAGCCGGCAGTTCGTGCGTTACGATCTTCCGGGACAGCCACAGGCTTCGGCGCGCTATGTCGCGATCGCCCATGCCCATGGGCTGGACCCGGCCCAGTTGGCCCTCGCCTATGTGAACAGCCGGCCGTTCGTGACCTCGACGATCATCGGCGCGACATCGCTGGCGCAGCTAAAAGCCGATATCGGCAGCGTGCGGGTCACACTGCCCCCGGAAGCAGTCACGGCGATCGAGGCCGTCCATCGGGAACTACCCGATCCCTGCCCTTGAAAATCATGCGTCCGAACCGTGTTCGTTCAGCAGGCTCAATCAGCCTATGAGAAGGCCTCGTTAGTCGCCCCTGCGACCGGCTCCTAATGTTCCTTCGATCATCGAAAGGACGGAACCATGGTGGAACAGGCAAAGCGGCAACTGCATCTGGGCGCGATTCTGGAAGGGGTGGGGACGGATCATACAAGCTGGCTCGACCCCGATCTGCCGAGCGATGCCAGCATCGACATCGGCTGGTATATCGACCATGCGCGGGCGGCGGAAGCGGCTAAGTTTGACCTCGTCTTCATCGTGGATTCGCCCTACATTACCCCCGATACAGCCCCACATTTCCTGAACAGGCTGGAGCCGCTGACGCTGTTGTCGGCGGTCGCGGCCTCGACCTCGCATATCGGTCTCGTCGGAACGCTGACCACTTCCTATTGGGAGCCGTATAATGTCGCGCGGCAGTTCGGCTCGCTCGACCAGATCAGTCGCGGCCGGGCGGGATGGAATGTCGTCACGACGGGTCTGGAGGGCGCGGCCCGCAATTATGGACGCGAGGAGCATTTCGATCACAAGGTCCGCTATGGCCGGGCGCGCGAGTTCGTCGATGTCGTCCGGGGCCTGTGGGACAGTTATGAGGATGATGCCTTTCCCCGCGACCGGCGCAAGGGCATTTTCCTCGACAAGAGCAAGCAGCACCGGCTCGATCACAAGGGCGAGCATTTTTCCGTAGCCGGACCGCTGGCCCTCAGCCGATCATCGCAGGGGCAACCGGTCATCTTCCAGGCGGGCGACAGCCATGAGGGGCGCCATCTCGGCGCCGCCATTGCAGAAGGCACCTTCACCAGCGCGCAGGACTTTGAAACGGGCCGCGCCTATTATGCGGACATCAAGTCGCGGGCGGCGGCGCTGGGGCGCAATCCCGACCTGATCAAGATATTGCCGGGCCTTGTCCCCGTCATCGCCGAAACCGACGAGGAAGCGCAGGCCATCGCGGCGGCGGCACAGGGTGCGCTCGACATCAAAAAGCTGCTGGTCCAGGTCGGCCGGGCGTTCAACTATCACGACTTCTCACGCTATGATCTTGACGCGCCATTCCCCGATCTCTCCGGCGTGACACTGAACAGCTACAAGGGCCATGCCGAGCGGATCATCCACGTAGCGCGAGAGGAAAAGCTGACGCTGCGCGGGGCGGCCTATCGATTCGGCCAGTGGCGATCGGACTTTGTGGGATCGCCGGCAACCATCGCCGACGAGATCGAGCGCTGGTTCCATGGCCGCGCCGCCGACGGCTTCCTGCTGCGCGTCACGCGCCCCGGCGATTTCCGGCTTTTTCGCGAAAAGGTCGTGCCGGTCCTGCAGGCGCGTGGACTTTTCCGCACCGACTATACGGGCCAGACCCTGCGCAGCCATCTGGGACTGCCGGTGCCGGAAAACCGCTACAGTCGCGAAATTCCCTCGGTTGCAGCCGAATAGCGGACAAGCAGATTGAACCAACCGCCGGTGCGCTGATCATTGGCGGTTTAGCGCGCTGGGCGGCAGGTTATGACCGCCCTCCACGACCTTAGCCGCGATGGCTGTTGACTTCCGTCAGGATATCGGCGGCTTCCGGCCGATCGAGCCAGTCCGGGCTGACCTGTAACCAGCGGACCACCCGGCCTGGCTCCACGAACAATATTGCGGGCTGGGGCAGTTCCCAACTGTTGGTTCCGGTCACTTCGCCTATCCATCCGGCAGGCGGCGGCGAAGGACGCTCATCGGGCTGGAAGCTGATGCCCAACAGGCTTGCAAATCGGTTGTCGGCATCGGTCGCCACGGCAAAGGGCAGATCATGGCGCAGCTTGATATCGCGCAGCAGAGGGACCGGCTGCGGGCTGAGCGCCACGAGCGGGATGCCTCGCTCCTTGAGTGCCGGGAACAGCGCTTCCGCATAATGTGGCAAGGCAATGTTGCAGGTTGGACAACCGGCAAAGCGGAAGAAGATGAACAGCGCCGGCCCATCGGCCGTCAGCCCATCCAGCGTCAGCGTCTCGCCATCGACCTCCGTGAAGGAGACAGGCGGCAGCACGTCATCAGGCTGCGCGACCGCCGCCGGGTCGAAGCGGTCACGCAACAGGGCACGCTGGCGGGCATTGGCTTCCAGCTGGATCGCGGTCCAGCGACGCGCGCGTTCCGCCTGCAATGCGGCGTAACGCGCTTTCAGCGTTTCGGTGATGATGGTTGCCATGATGATCTCCTTGCGGTCCTGCAACCTTTCTGACGGGAGCCAGCGACCATCACCAATGAGAGTTGCCGGACGGTTCACGAAGAATGTTCATAGATCCCGTGGTTATGCCGCATTCCGCCGGCGATCACGTTGTTCATGGCGGTTACCCGGGATCGAAAGGCCCAGATTCCCGCGCAGCGTATCCGCCTCATATTCCCGACGGAAAAGGCCGCGATCCCGCAGGACCGGCACGACTTCCCGGATAAAGCGGGTGAACTGGGCGGGATGGCCGAGATGGACGTTGAGGCCGTCCAGCGCCCGGCTCTCGAACCAGCGCTGGATTTCATTGGCGACCGTTTCGGCTGATCCCACGAAGGGACTGCCGCGCCAGGCCCTGGCACGCTCCACCGTCTGGCGCAACGTCAGCCCTTCCGCGACGGCGAGATCGGTCACCTTCTTCGCCTGCGTATAGAAGCTGCTTTTCGCATGTTCCAGCGCTTCCACCGGGAAGGGCGCATCCGGGTCATACCGGCGGAAATCATGCCAACCAAAGGGACGGCCGAACTCCGCCAGCGCCTGTTCGAAGCTCTGATCCTGTTCCCGATAATGGCGCTCGATATCCCGCGCTTCGGCATCAGTGTCGCCCACTGTGATGGAAAATCCCGGCAGGACGACGATCTCGTCGGGATCGCGGCCCAGCCGCGCCGCACGGCCCTTGAGGTCGGCGTAGAAGGCCTGCCCCTGCTCGATCGTGGCGGCGTGGGTGAAGATGGCATCGGCGATGGATGCGCCAAGGTCGCGCCCCTGATCACTGTCGCCAGCCTGGAAGATCACCGGTTCCCCCTGCGGTGAGCGCTGGATATTGAGCGGCCCCGCCACCTGGAAAAATTCACCGCGATGGTCGAGGCGATGGAGCTTGTCGGCGTCCAGGAACTGGCCCGTCGCACGATCGCGGACGAGTGCGCCCTCCTCCCATGACGACCAGAGGCCGCGCGTGACATCCAGAAATTCGACGGCACGCCGGTAGCGGGTGTCATAGTCGAAATGTTCGGGCAGGCTGAAATTGCCCGCCGTGCCCGCATTGCCACTGGTGACGACGTTCCAGCCAGCCCGCCCCTTGCTGATCAGGTCGAGCGAGGCGAAGCGCCGGGCAAGGTTGAATGGATCGTTGTAGGACGTGGTCAGCGTTCCGACCAGACCGATCCGACTCGTCACTGCCGCCAGCGCCGACAGCAGCGTGAGCGGTTCCAACCGATTGAGATAGTGGGGCGGCGAATGGGGTGTGATGAACTGGCTATCGACGATGAAGACCAGATCGAACTTGGCTTGCTCCGCCTGCCGCACGATGTCCACATACCAGTCGATGCTGACGCTCGCGTCGAGCGGGATATCGGTGTCCAGCCAGCGATTGCTGTCGCCCGGGCCGCCGACACCGGTAGGGACGAGGCCGAGTTTAAGTTGGCGTTTTGTCATGATCGCGTCTTTATGCGTCGAAACCGGGGGATTGCCGCTCTGCCTTGCGCAAGGCCGCTTCCCAGACGAGGTCGTGATGGGATTTCGCTCCCTCGACCGGCTTGCGCTCGCGACCGATCTGACGCCGTACCTCCTCCTGCGCGGCTTCGGGCGCGATCAGCACGTTGTCGCGGCCTGCCGCCAATGTGCGGACCTGCGCCTTGCAGGCTTCCTCCAGATGATAGATGCCACTGAACGCCTCGCCGGGCGAGGATCCCAACGCCAGCGTACCGTGGTTCCGCAGCAGCATGACCTTCGTGTCGGCAAGATCGGCGACCAGCCGTTCGCGCTCGTCCAGGTTTAGCGCCACACCCTCATAATCATGGTAGGACAGGCGCGGAATGAGCGCCAGCGCGCGTTGATTGAGGGGTAACAGCCCTTCCGCGTGGGCGGAAACCGCCATGCCGTCCGCGCTGTGAAAATGGGCGATGTAATGGGCATCGTCGCGCGCGCCGTGGATCGCCGAGTGGATCACATAGCCGGCATAGTTTATACCATAGTCGTTTTCCCCGATGACGTTGCCATCGAGGTCGACCTTCACCAGGCCGGACGCGGTAATCTCGTCGAACATCAGGCCGAACGGGTTGATAAGGAAATGATGCTCCGGCCCCGGCACTCGCGCGGAGATATGAGTATAGATGAAATCGTCCCATCCATAGAGCGCGGAAAGCCGGTAAAAGGCGGCGAGATCGACGCGAACCTTCCATTCGGCTTCGCTGATGCCCACATGGAGGAAACGGTCGTCTTTCAGAACAGTGGCCATGGCGATGCTCCTTTGCGGGCCAATCTAGGTAAGCGGCACACGGCCGCCCAATGAGGATTTCTGAAGGATTGCGCGGTGGCGCTCATACCGGGAAGATGCCGGGATCGACGATCGACGCCACATCGACTTGGGCGGGCAGTTCGCCATCGGCATGGAAACGGTCGACGACACGCTGGAGTGGGGCGATGACGGTGGCGTCGGGCGCGACCAGCACCGGGTTCTGCCGATCGACGATCAGCTGCGCCAGCTTGGGATCGACACCGGTCGCCCTGGCAAAGACGGCGGCATAGTCGGCGGGATGTGCCTGCGCCCAGAGGCTCGCCGTGCGGAAGCGGGCGATCATGTCCTTGAGCGCGGCGCGCTTGGCGGGATCGTCCAGGGCAGCCTGCGAGGCGGCAATCAGGGTCAGGCCGGTGCTGATCCCCTGCCCATCGCGCAAAACCCGCGCACCGCGCTGCTCGGCCGCGATCTGATAGGTGCCGAAGGTCGCCCAGGCCTCGATCCGTCCGGCGGCGAAGGCGGCGGCGGCGTCGTTGGGCAGCATGAAGCCGATGTCGACCTTGCGCCGGTCGACGTTCGCTTCCTTGAGTGCTTCGAGCAGGAGATAGTGGGAGATGCTCCCGCGGGCGCTGGACACGATGACGCGATGGCCAATGAGCCCCTCGACCGACCGGATCCTCGAGCTCGGCGGCACGATGATGCCGATGTCGCGGGTGGAAGAGACCGATCCCGCGATCACCTTGAGCGGCACCTTCGCCGCCGCCGCCAGCACCACCGGCAGGTCGCCCGCAGGCGCGGTGTCGACCGCCCCGGCGTTAAGTGCCTCCAGCAAGGGGGCGGCGCCCACGAAATTGGCCCATTCTATGTCATAGGCGAGGTTGCCGAGAGCGTGCGCTGCCTCCGCCTTCGACTGGAGCAGATGGACCTGATCGCCCAGCACCAGCTTCGGGCGACCACCCCATCCGCCCCCGCCGCAGGCGGCCAGGGCCAGGGCGGCCGCACCCGCCAGGAAGCTGCGCCGATCAGAAGGCAAGAGCGATCCGTCCATAATAATAGCCACCAGCAGGGTTGAAGGGGGATGGGCCATAATAGCCCTGTCCCGTTTGAGGACTGCCCGGTCCGTTTGTTTCGGGCCGCACGTCGAACAGATTGGTCGCGCCGACAGAAAGTGTCGCGAAGTCGGTAACCTTCGCGCTGACGCTGGCGTCGGTGATGATCTTCGCGCCAAAATGGCGGTCATCCCCAGCCGCCGTGCGTTGCGTATATTTGCCGTAGCGGGTCGCGGTGACGCTGAGACCGAAAATGCCCTTCGACCAGTTCAATGTGCTAACCAACTTTGTGTGTGGCTGGAGCACTTCCAGCTCGCCAACCTTGTCGCCGCCGAAGAAGACGGATCCCGCGCCCAGCAGCGACGCGCCGTTTGCGGCGAAGAGCTGCGAAGGAGTGGCGACGACGTCTGTCACCTTCGTCCTGGAATAGTTGAACGCCAGCGTCGCGCCGATCTTGCCGAAATCGCCGAGGGTGCGGCTATAGTCGGCCACCAGGTCGAAGCCTTTCGTCTCGGTATCAGCGGCATTGATGAAATATTCCGCCTGCTCGATGTCGGCCAGGCCGTTGGCCGCGAGAATCGCGCTGATGCCCGGGCCGAACAGGCGGCCTGTGCGCTCGATCCGGTCCTTGATGCGGATATAATAGCCATCGAGCGTGATCGAGAGCGCCGTGGTAGGCGTGAAGACGAAGCCGAGGCCCGCGTTCCAGCTCTTTTCCGCCTTGAGCGGCTTGGCTCCCAGCAACTGGCCAATCGTCGAGTCCGCCGTCACCAGTTTGGCGACGGTGGGGCGCAGCTCGGTCTGGCCGGTCGCGGCGTTGAAGAACAAGGAGGTTCGGCCATCGGTCTGCGCATAGCCGATCTGCGTCAGCGATGGCGCGCGGAAGCCGGTGCCGACGGTGCCCCGGATCGCCAGCGTGGGCGTCACTTCGTAACGGCTGTTGAGCTTGAGGCCCACCGGACTGCCGGAACCATCGCTATAATGTTCGGCCCGGACCGCGGCGCCGACATACCAGGCGTCTGTGGGATAGAGGCCAAGGTCGACATAGCCGGCATAAACTTTGCGGCCGATATCGGCCTCGTCCGCCGGCGACAGCACGATCGCGCCCTGCACCACGGGCGAGGCGGCGCGGCCGACATTCCAATCATATTGCTGGTCACCCGGCTTGAAGCTGTATGTCGCCGGCTGATAGGCGAGCGGATCGCCGGCGAAGGTGCGAAAGCGGTCGAGGCGATATTCGCCGCCGATCGAGATTTCGAGGGGCTTGGCGAGACCAATGTCGACGCTGCGATGCAGGTCGATATTGTGCGTCCACTGCCGGAACTCGAAATTGGCGAGGTTGGACCACTGTGTTGGGCCGGTCGGGCCGAGTGAGGGGCGGATCGACAATTTGGAAAATTGATGGCTGTAGTTGCGGCCGAACGATGATGAAACGTCATAATCCCAGCCAATCAGCGTCCCGCGCAGGCCGCCGACGAACTGAAAATCGTTTTCGGCAATATTGTTGAGCGGGTAATAGCCGTCCGGGAACAGGGCCGTGAAGTTCGCGGTGCCGTTGGGCCGGCGGAAATTATTGCCGATCTGGGCGTCGCGCTCGCCATAGGTGCCGAAGCTGTAGAAGGTGACGTGGTCGGTCACCGGCAGTTCAGCATTGTAGCTGAGGTTGAACGCCTTGATCTGCGGGTCGCCATTATGCGCGCCGTCGCGGCTCCACTGAGCGTTGCGGGCGTTGGCCGCGGCGATGTTCGCTTCCACCTGGGCGCGGGTGAGGCCGCTGGTCGCTATCACCTGATCGATAGTGCGGCCGGCAGGCAAGCCATAGAGGTTCGTATC
>Ga0207647_10000953_pt1 | contig 22378 bp, 20 predicted proteins | sample KBSCornC2_FD_184295 | JGI IMG/M metagenome (GOLD analysis project Ga0207647, IMG submission 184295) | Corn rhizosphere microbial communities from Kellogg Biological Station, Michigan, USA - C2 (SPAdes) (version 2) | ecosystem: Host-associated > Plants > Roots > Rhizosphere ... | reverse complement strand
ATGAAGGGAGCAATGCTCGCAAGTCTTCGTGGCGGCCGCCTGGGCCAGCGGCTGCGGATCACCGGCAGTTCCGCTCTGGCCGGCAGCACCATTCTCCAGAATCTGGTGCGTATCGTCAGCACGATGTGCCTGACGCGCCTGCTTGCGCCCGACGTGTACGGCATCGTCGGGATGATCGCTTCAACCCTGTACGTCATCAATATGCTGAGCGACGTGGGCTTCCAGTCGTACGTGGTTCGACATCATCGCACGGACGAACAGGAATTCTTGAGTTCGGTGTGGACGATACACGCAGTCAGGGGAGTGCTCCTTACCGGAGTGGGCATAATTGTCGCATGGCCCGTGTCGCTGGTGCTCGCGAAGCCGGAGCTCGCTGCGCCCTTGATGGTCACCGCCTTCACCTTCGCGATTGAGGGGCAGCAATCGCTGAACCAGTTCCGCGCCTTGCGCGAAGGCAGGGTTCAAAAGCTGGCGTTGATGGATCTGACGATTGGGGTCAGCCAAACGATCGCGGCGATCATCTTTGCATTCTTCATTCGCAACGTATGGGCAATCGTCGCGGCGGGGCTGGTCGGTAGCTCTGTCCGGGTCTGCATGAGCTACGTCCTGTTCCCAGGTGGGCGACATTCGTTCCGTCCCGACCGCGAAGTCGCGGCTGACCTTTGGCGCTTTTCGCGGATGATCGCCGGATCGAGCGTCGTTTATCTCATCATCACGCAGGTCGATAAGCTGGCGATGGCACGCATTTTGTCGCTGACACAGTTCGGTACCTACATGATTGCCTCAACCCTCGCTGCCGCGCCGATGGCGTTCGCCTTCAGCTACACGAGCGGGATCGTCTACCCCGCGACCGCCGCAGCGTGGCGCGCCGGCCACTCCGTCTCCGACGCTTATTATCGATGCTGGGGACGGTTCTTCTATCTCTACGCATTCGGCGGCGGCGTGTTGATCGGTGCAGCCGATCTTATCATCCGATTCCTCTATGACCCGCGTTATCTTCCCTCTGCGCGCTACCTCTCCATTCTGGCGATCGCGACAGCGATGGCGATGGTGACCAGGGCGATGCAAGAAGTGATGATCGCCAACGGACGCACGCAAGCCTTGTTCGAGCTCCATATGGTGCGGCTGACATGGCTAATAGCGGGCGGCCTGCTTGCGCTTGCATATTACAACGCGATGATCCTGGTCCTGACGATCGGACTGATGGAAATTCCCGTCTATTTCTATGGCTGCTGGCAGATGCGAAGGCAGCATTTGCTGCGCTGGAAGCGTGAGCTGACGCTGCCGCTGACCATTGGGGCGGGTCTGCTCGTCGGGGGAGCCATGACTGTCTTGGGCCGAATCCTGCTCCCGAACCTCTAGTCCAGGATGCGCAAGATCAATTAGCCGAACAGCCTCAAGGCAAAGCGCTGCAACTTGGGCGGCACCCAATCCTTCAAGAAATGCTGGCGACGGATTTTCCAATCGGGCCTGTCTTGAGTTCCCGGCCGAGGCCGGAAGTTGGTATCTCTGAGCGGCAGCATCGAAACGTCATGCAGCGCCGCATAATAATATGTGGCGATGGATCGGCGGGAGCGTTCCGGAGGACAGGCAAGTGGGTCCGGATGGCCGTGAAAGCTGTCGAGGGCGGTACTGAAAATGACCGCACGGCCAAATACGGGCTCGACGCGCACGACACACTCTTTCATTTGCTGATCCCAGAGCTCCAGCTGCCCGCCATATTCAGGCTTCCAGTCCTCATTGAGATAGACGAGCAGGTTGAGCTTGCGTTCGCACTTCAGCCGGCCATTGACGTTGAAGTCGGCGTGGATACCCAGGTGTCCCCCGCGCTTGGTTTCGTGCAGCCCGCCGCCGTCGAAATAGGGATCCGAGATCAAGCCCTCGATTCCTGTCATCTCCTCCAGAAACACCAGGAATGCTTCGCCATTGAGTTCCGCGAACAGGTTCCTGACCAGTCCGGACGGGACCTCTTGGGGGTTGAACTGGAACTTCAGCCGCTCCTGGTCGCGGTCGAAGTAGCGCTTGCTGTCGGTCGGGGGGAACTCGGCAAGAACTTTCCGCAGCACGTCCAAATCCAAAAAATCGTCGATCACGATATGCGGGAAAGGATGCGCGTTGCGATACTGCTGGGCGAGGGACTGCCCCAGCGCGCGACATTCGGCGGCGTCCAGCGCGAGATAATCGTTGATTCCGGTCATGTGCAGCATGGCAGTCATTGTACAAACGCCTTTTCCCAAGCCAAGCCGCGACGGCATGCGATCAGCTTACAGGAGCGAGACCGTTCGAATCCGGGACACATTCTGATCAACCATGGCGGTGACTGAGCCAAGTCTGAAATGACGCTGCGAAGAACGGCCATTGCGCAAGTCGGCCGACCCACTCATTCCTAAGCGCTCGCGATGAACAGTCCCCGCCTCGCCCGCACAAAGCACCTGAGCGCCGCAAATGTTGCCGGCGTCTCGGTCGCGGTGGTCATCGTCAACTATCGTACCCCGGAGCTCACCGGAACGTGCCTGTCGTCGCTTGCAGCAGAAAGAGCCATTCTTCCAAAGCTGAAGGTCGTCGTCGTCGACGGCGGCTCCGCGGACGGCTCGGCGGAGAAGCTGGCGAGGACCGTGACCAAGCCTGAATTTGCAGGCTGGGTGTCTTTCTTGCCGCTGGAGCTGAACGGCGGGTTTGGCTGGGCCAATAACCAGGCGATCCTTGCTCTCGCCCGCGCCCCGGCGACGCCCGATTTCGTGCATCTGCTCAACCCGGATGCCGAGATCACTAGTGGCGCAGTCGCGCTTCTCGTCGAGGCGTTGGTAAACGACCCACGGTGTGGCGCCGCCGGTAGCCAGCTGGTTGACGAGCATGGCGCTCCGGCAGCGTCCGCCTTTCGTTTCCCCTCCGCCGCCCGCGAGTTCGTCAATGCCGCGCAATCGGCGAGCCTCGGCCGCGTGCTCGGCATAGCGCCGGCGGTCATCGACGCCTCGTCCAGTTGCGAAGTCGACTGGGTGACTGGCGCAAGCGTGATGTTCAGATCGGCTGCTTTGCGTGAAGCAGGTCTCTTCGATGATGGCTTCTTCCTCTATTTCGAGGAGGTCGAGCTCATGCATCGACTCCGCGCTCGAGGCTGGACTGTGCGCCACGTTCCGGAGAGCCGGGTGATTCACCGGGAGGGATCATCGACAGGAATCGCGGATGCGCGAGAGCTACCTTCATATTGGTATGAATCGCGGCGCCGCTATTTCGCGCTTACGGGTGGCCGGTTCGCGGCATTGGCCGCCGATCTGGGCTCCCTCGCGGGGATTGCTACAAGCAAAGCCAAGTTGCTGATGGGGCGCCGCGGCGGCCGCCGCGTCCCACGCGGTCGCGACCTGTTGCGTCTTGGCGTATCGGCCATCGCGGCCGCACCAAGTCCGTCGGTGCCCGCCTGGGGCGACCCGCCAGGCAAGCCGCCCGCGTGGATGTCACGGCCATGACCGCTCCGGCGCATATGGCAGCGGTGGTGATCGGCCGGAATGAGGGCGAGCGCCTCGAACCGAGCCTCCGCTCGGTACTCGATGCCGGACTGCCGGCGGTTTACGCCGACTCCGGGTCCACCGACGGCAGCGCAGCACTGGCGAGAGGCCTCGGTGTTCCGGTGGTCGAGCTTGATCCTTCACGGCCCTTTTCGGCGGCGCGCGGCCGCAATGAAGGTCTGGCCGAGGCGCAACGGCTGTGGCCCGGAACCGAGTTCGTCCTCTTTCTCGATGGCGATTGCATTCTCGATCGTGGCTTTCCGTCAGCGGCGACCGCGACTTTCGAACGACACGGGGACTGTGCGATTGTCACCGGCCACCTGTCGGAGCGCTCGCCGGAGTCGTCGATCTATAACCGGATGTGCGCAGTTGAATGGCACGGACCGGCGGGCCCTATCGAGAACATGAATGGCCTCGGCGGCATCATGATCGTGCGGGCTTCGGCCTTCAGGCAAGTCGGCGGCTTCAACGAGCAGGCGATTGCCGGAGAGGAACCGGACTTGGGTGTTCGTCTCGGACTCGCCGGTTTTTCAGTGATCAAGATCGATTATCCAATGGCGACGCATGACGCTCAGATGCATCATTTCCGCCAGTGGTGGACCCGAGCGGTGCGCAATGGCCATTCCTTGGCCCATCGATATGCGAGCCATGGGCGAACGCGCTTCAGAGACGGCCGCCGCGAACTGAGGAGCGCGTTGTTCTGGGGTTTCCTCCTGCCCCTCGCCATTCTCCTCTTGTTGTGGCCGACCCGCGGCCTCTCTCTGCTGTTTCTTGGCGGCTATCTGGTGCTCGGTTGGAGGATCTACCGCCACTACAAGGGACAAGGGCATTCTTCAGGTGACGCGCTGTTGATGGCGCGTTTTCTCGTTTACGCGAAATTCGCCGAGTTCCTTGGCGCGGTTCGATATTGCCTGAATCGAACGCGAGGCCGGTTTCACATCATTGAGTGGAAGTAGGTTCGACTAGGTAACCGCGCCGAGGCTTTCGATTGCCCGGACGATTTCCGCGGCTGTCGATCGCACGCTGTGCCAGCGCAGCACGCGCTCACGCCCCGCCGCCCCCTTGCGCGACAGTTCGTCGGCAGGTGCGTGAAGCGCCTTCTTCATGGCCTCGGCCAGTGCCTCGGCCGCGCCCGCCGGAACGAGCCACCCGCATTCGCCGTCGACCAGTTCTGGAATGCCGGCGATCATCGTCGTGACGACCGGACGCGAGAGTGCGAAGGCTTCCATGATGGTCATGGGAAGACCTTCGGCGAAGCTCGGCAGAACGAACGTCCGCGCGCCACGCAAACGCCGGTGCATATCGGGTGTCGAGCAGATCCCCGCGAGCGTCACGACGCCGCCGAGCTGACGGCGCTCGATTTCCTGCTCGAGAGATGCCCGGAGCTCGCCGCCCCCGATAATCGTCACGGTGAATTGCTCTCCAGCCGCGCGGAGCTGTTCGCAGGCGGCGATCAGGAGCGGCAGTCCCTTCTGCGCGGACAAGCGCGCGACGCACACGAACTCGACCGATGCCGCCGGCACCGGTTCCGGCAGCGCATTCAATATTTCGTCATCGAGTCCGCAGCGGATGACCTTGATCTTGTCCCACTCGGAAGGCGGGCTCCAGCGCATGAGCTGACTTCGACAGTAGCTCGTGATGGCCACGACAAAGGCTGCGGCCGCGATCTTTCTTCCGAGCGAAAGCGCGACCGGTGCGTCGAATTCGTCGGGGCCGTGCACCGTGAAGCTGAACGAAGGGCCGCCCCACACCCGAGCGATCGCCGCCACCGCGGCAGGATTGGTGCCGAAATGCGCATGCACATGCTGAATTCCCAATTGCTCGAACCGGCGCACGAGCCAGCCGGCCTCGAGCCAATAGGCAAGATGGCGAACTTTCGTGGCCAAGCCGGGCCCACTTAGACGCGCCGCCTGTCCGAGAGCGCGAACCGTGCGAAGGGGCCGCGACACCGTCAGGAGCAGCGCCGAAAGAATCAGGCGTAATGCGCCCTGGCGAAGGACAACTTCGGTCCGCTCCGCCTCACGCAAGTCCACCTCGTCCTTGAGATCGGCACGTGCCGGCCGAAGCGAGAAGCGATGGACTGTGTGCCCCGCCTGCTCAATTCCTTCGATCTCGCGACGGACGAACGAATGGCTGACCGCCGGGTAGAGATTGCACAGATAAGCTAGGCGCACTCTCGCTCCGTGGCGGCTGGTTTCGTTGCGGCCATAGCAAAAGCTTTGCCGCTGGCAGAGGGTTTATGGTTGATCCGGCCGGCGCCCGGCCTGGCCGTCAGATGTGGCCGCCGGAAAGCGCTTTCGCGACCAGGTGCGGCTTGTTGCGCGCGTGAAGTTTGTTGCGAAGATTTTCGACGTGCCGCTCGACCGTCCTCGGAGCGATTCCGAGCTGCTGCGCGCACTGCTTCGAGGAGAGCCCGCGGGCGATGCATTGAAGCACCTCTCGCTCGCGCTCTGACAAGGTGACGAAATCTTCCTGTTGCCGCGGAAAATTCACCATTGCTCCCCTTGTTGGGCCAACACTCTTCGTCTGGCACTAATAGCCTTGGTTATCACGGCCTTACAGTAAGTTGAACGCCGTGTGCCAGATTCGGACAGGGGCGCCGTAAAATGCGCCGCGCGGTGCCGGATTCGGCGCGTTCCGGAAGGTTCTCTGGCGCTATCGCAGCCTCGTTACGGATAGTAATCAATCGCGGTTTTCTGCGCTTTTCTTGCGGCTGTTTGGTTATTTTTACTTAGCATCTTCTGCTGAGCATTTGAGTCTAGGTAGTCAATCTGACTTCGGCGCCGGTCCAACGCATTGCGAATCATTAAGAAAACGTTTATTCCGAACCGGCTTCAAAGTCGTTTACGCAAGCAAGCGACCGAACGTGAGTTGGGGCCACCCCACTCGAGTCGAGTGATGGCGAACCCCCTTCAGGGGCAACGGAAGGGAAATGTTTATGCGACGCGTATTGATGACCGCACTGGCGAGTGCAGCAATCGGAATCGCCGCTCCGGCGATTGCCGGTCCGACCCTGGTCCAGGAGACCGGTCCGGACCTGACCACGAAGATCTACGCGAGTGGCGACAACGGGATCGCGACCGTGGGAACGACGGTCTACGGCAACACCAGCAACGGCGCCGGACATGACACGCCCTTCACCGGGTACTCGAGCTTCAATCCGGTTACGAACGTCGGGACGACGACCACGATCGATATCACCGGCGGCAACGGATTCGCCCAGGTCGAAGACAATAGCTTCTCGCAGCAGAACACCGGCGGTGAGGACGATCTCTTCTTCCTGATCATGAACCCGGTCCCGTCATTCTACCTCTACGAGTTCAGCATCCAGACCTTGGCCGGCGGACAGCCGATCAACCTGTTCTACCAGCTGACCAACAGCTCGACCTGGATCCTGGCGACCGGCAGCCCGATCAACAACGGCAACGGCGACACGCAGTACATCTTCGGTGATGCGTCCGATCCGAGCCTCAGCATCGACAAGATCCTGATCATGTCGCAATCGCCGATCGAGCATGTGAAGCAGAACTCGATCCAGCTGACGGGCACAGTTCCGTCGGTGCCCGAGCCTGCGACTTGGGGCCTGATGCTCCTCGGCTTTGCCGGCGTCGGCTTCGCCATGCGCCGCAGCCGCAAGAGCAAGCCAGCGCTGATGCAGCTCGCCTGAGCATTCAGTTTAATACGGTGTAACCCTGCGGCCCGGCCCAAAGCCGGGCCGCTTTTTTGCATCGGCGCATCCCGTATCGGCACAAGTCGAGCTTACGAAGACAGCAATGACCGTTGCACCCCGCTCAGAATTGATTTATGTCAAGCGTGTTAACGCATTTTTAAGAGCAGTGATTAGGGGCAACCACGGGCGCTAATCGTGGAACTCCTTCAAGGGGCAATGGAGGAAGTTATGATGCGACGCATATTGATGACAGCAGTGGCGAGTGCGGCAATCGGGATCGCGACTCCGGCAATCGCGGGTCCGACCCTGGTCCAGCAGACCGGCCCGGACCTGACCACGAAGATCTACGCGAGTGGCGACAATGGGGTCGCGACCGTGGGAACGACAGTCTTCGGCAACACCAGCAACGGCGCCGGACACGACACACCCTTCACCGGGTACACGACGTTCAACACGGCGACGAATGTCGGGACGACGACCACGATCGATATCACCGGCGGCAACGGCTTCGCCCAGGTCGAAGACAATAGTTTCGACCAGCAGAATACCGGTGGTCAGGACGATCTCTTCTACCTGATCATGAATCCGACGCCGGCCTTCTATCTGTACGAGTTCAGCGTTCAGACGCTGACGGGCGGACAGGGGATCAGCATATATTATGCGCTGACCAGTGCTCCGAACACCTGGATCCTGGCAACTGGCAGCCCGATCAACAACGGCAATGGCGACACGCAGTACATCTTCGGTGATGCGTCCGATCCGAGCCTCAGCATCGACAAGATCCTGCTGCAATCGGTTTCGCCGATCGAGCATGTCAAGCAGAACTCGATCCAGCTGACGGGTACCTTCCTGCCCGAGCCAGGCACATGGGGCCTGATGCTGCTCGGCTTTGCCGGGGTCGGCGTGGCGATGCGCCGCAGCCGCAAGAGCAAGCCAGCGCTGATGCAGCTCGCCTGAGCCTTCAGTTCAATAGATGTAACCCTGCGGCCCGGCCAAAAGCCGGGCCGCTTTCTTATCAGCGCCCGATCGCCGGATGACGGCCGCTTCTGCTCCGCACCGCTTCCACAAGCCTGCCAATTGTGCTGTCACCTCGCCGGTGATCAGCAAAGGCTTCCGGGCGCTGTCGGCACTCGCCTCACCAGACCCGCTCAGGCGTATCTGGGCTCTGGAGCGCATTACCGAGCGCCTGCTCTGGAAGCTTCCGAAGGAAACGGTCGAGCGATATCTCGAAATTCCGGCCTCACTTCCACAGTCGGCGCTGGAGGGCGCGAGGCTTTTTGCCGATCGTGAGCTGATGCTCGCTGTGATCCCCAAGGGCGGCGAAGTCGCCGAGGTCGGCACGTGGCGCGGCGAATTTTCGAAGGCCATTTGCCGCGTCGTGAGGCCGGCCCGATTCCACCTCATCGACATCGACTTTTCATCGTTCGACTGGAGCGGCCTCGAGTGCGAGTACCTCAGGCACCAGGGCGACAGCTCGACCGTGCTGCGCGAATTCCCCACCGCGTCCCTCGACTGGATCTACATCGACGGCGACCACAGCTATGAGGGGGCTCTGAAGGACCTCGAAGCCGCCCATCGGGCGCTCAAACCCGGAGCCCTGATCACCTGCAACGATTATACGAACTGGGCGAGCCTGGCAGTGACGCCCTATGGCGTTGCGAGAGCCGTCAATGAGTTCGTGATTCGCGAAGGCTACCGCGTCCTCGGGCTCGCCCTATCCCCTTCCGGCAACCATGATTTGCTGATCCAGCGTCCGGGCTAGCAGACAGCCGCGCTCTACTGGCAATTGGAGGCGGATACGCCGGCGCGAAGATCGTTGGCTCCGATCGGCGCCAGCTGCTTGCGCTCGCTGCCGGCGGCACATTCGCCCGGCGCCTTCGGCCGCCGCGCCTGGATCGTCGGCGTTTGTTCGTCGGCGAGCAGCGTTCCGCGCGATGCGTCGATCGCCAGCTGGGCCGCCGGCTCGGCCGCCTTCTCGACCTCCTTCGGCCCGTTCTCGGCATCGCCGACGAGGGCCGTTGCGAGTTGCTCGGTCGCCGCCGATTGCGGCAGAACCGCTGCTTCATCCGGGTTCGGAATCTCGGGCTCCTTGCCTGCATAATGCTGGAAGAAGGAGCGGCTCTCGCCGAGCACGCTCGGCAGCCGGTAGAAGATGTGCCTGCCGATCTGCACAGTCTTGTCGAGCGAATCTGCCCAATAAGGGAGCACATAGTCGGCGTGATAATGCGTCGCGTGGCCGACCGGGGCGAACACTTTACCCGCGAGCGCCTGCTCTGCGACCTTGCGTGCCCGAGCCCACAAGGAAGCGGCCGGCGTTCGAAGCAAGGAGCCGTCGCAGGTGAAGGTGAACTGGCAGCCCGTTCCGCGATCGGAACCTTGATAAACCACGCCGCACACGCTTGCGGGATAGCCCGGGTGCCGCATGCGGTTGAGCACGACCTGAGCGACCGCGCGTTCACCGTCCTCGCCTTCGCCCGCGGCCTCGTAATAAACCGCCTGTGCGAGGCAGGTCAGCGCGCGGTCCCGATCCGCCGCGTCGGTGTGCAGCACAAAGCGGCTCGCCGCAGTATCGGGCCGCTGAACGAACGGTCGCTCGGCATTTTCCTTGATCGCTTCCTCCGGCGTAATCGGCCGCAGAAGATTGGGCGGCGGAAGATCGATTGCGGGCACCTTGACCGTCACCGAATTGCCGAGATCGCTTCCTGCACCCACGTCCGGCGAGCGGGCGTGCCAAAGGGATGCGACCAGCAGCAGGCTGATCGCCGCGGCCCCGAGCAGCGCCGACGATTTGTAAACCGCGCGACGGCGCGCTCGCGCTCGCGCGGGAATCGCCTCATTGTCACTGCAATCGAGGATGCCCAGCGGCTCGGCCGCCGGAGCCGATCTCGCGAAGAACAGCCCGCCGGCGCGCTCCGGCTGGTCTGCCGCTCCAGTCTGCGCATCGGGGGGAAGAGGCCAATCCATCTCGCTGTGCTCAATATGCGTCGCGGTCGAACAGGACCGCACGAAGGGTGCCGAACAGGATCCACACGTCGAGCCAGAAGGACCAGTTATCGACATAATATTTGTCGAGCTCGATCCGGCGCTTGGCACGTTCGATGGTGCGGACCTCCCCGCGAAGGCCCTTCACTTGAGCATAGCCGGTGATCCCCGGCTTGACCCTGTGACGTCCGGCATAGCCGCGCACCGCCTCATGGTAGAAACGGTCGCCGACCATCATCTCCGTCCCGTGCGGCCGCGGCCCGACGAGCGACATGCTGCCCTGGAGAACGTTGAACAGCTGCGGCAGCTCGTCGATGCTGAAGCGGCGCAGGAACCGGCCGACTGGAGTAACCCGCGGATCGTCGCGCGTCGTCGTCTTCCTTGCGCCGATGTCCGTCATGTCCGTGTACATCGTGCGGAACTTGAAGACTCGGATGGCCTCGTTGTTGAAGCCGACGCGGGGCTGGACGAACATCACCGGCCCCGGGCTGCTGAGGCGCACGAGCAGCGCCGTCACCAGCAGCACGGGCGCGAGGAAGAGCAGCGCCAGCGAGCTCAAGGCGATGTCTTCGGCGCGCTTCACGACCTGGTTCATGTCTCGGAACGGCCGCTGCCACAGGGTCAGAACGGGGACGGTTCCGAGGAGGTTGACGCGATAGTTGGGCGCAAGTTCGATCGCCTGCGACGGGATCAACGAGACGTCGACGCAGACTTCGCTCAATCCTTCGACGATCTGCTCGAGGCGCTTGGGCGTGAATTGCGCGCCGCTGATCAGCACCTGGTCGATCATACCCTGCCGCGCGAGCGCGCAGAGCTGCGGCAGATCGCCGAGCATCGGCAGGTCCTCGACCTGCGCATCCCGCAGGCGGTCGTCGGCGATGCCGACAAACCGCAGATGCGGAAAGTTGAGCGACCCGAGCAGCTGCCGCGTAAGCGCCACCGATCCCGGGTCCGCGCCGTAAAAGGCAATGCGCTGCTCGATCTGCCCGCGGCGCGCGAGCCTGGTGATGATGCGGTGCAGGACCGGCCGCGAGATCGACAGGCAAACGACGACGCTCAGGAGGAACAGGAGCGTCATTCCGCGGGAATAATTCTCGACCAGCCCTGCCTGCCAGATGAGCGCGGTCGCAATGAGGCTGCTGATCACGGCGTCGAAAGTGGTGTCGCTATGATCGCCAAGATCGAGCAGGCTTCGCCGATAGGCGTGCCGCGAAGAGCGGATCAAAAGGAAGCTGCCCAGCATCAGGATGAAAGCCGTGATGTGAACCGGGATGGCGATCCTTGAGCCGCGCAGCTCGGAATAAGCGAAGAGCGTGATCGGCGCGCTGACGATGAAGCAGATGATGTCCGTGATCAGGAACAATGTCCCGACGACGTTCGAGGTGAAGCGGATCCCGCGACCGGGCTTCGCTGTCGCCACGCCCGGCACCGAGGCGCCATTGTCCGGCACTCCGCTCGGCGACGCAGGGATGCAGATATTGTCGTCCATCCGCATCACAGCAATCCCTTGGTAAGCTTGGCACCACGCTGGCGCTCGAATTCTTCCTGAACCTCGTTCATCGCGTCCGCATTGCCGTTTCTGGTGCCGCGGAGCGCGGCATAGATGCTCTCATTTGCCGGGATGTCCTGGAATGCCGACCACAAGGTCCGGTTGGCCCAGTCCTTCTGGCCCGCGGCAGTAAAGGCCCGGGCGAGCAGCAGCCGGTCCCGCGCCGAGTCCGGAAGCACCGTAATGAGCTTCTGCGCATCGTGGATTGCCGCTGCGGCGTTGCCCGTCCGCAACTCGAGCTCGGAACGCGCCCGCAGCGCCGTCGCGTCGCCCGGATCGAATGCAAGAACCGCGTCGAGCCGCGTCTTTGCTCCCGCAAGGTTGCCGCTTCGCAACAGCGCATCGCCGGCCACGGCGTTGGCTTCGGCATTGTCGGCTCTCACCGGAAGCGTGGCTGTAGCGGCGGCCAAACGCAGGGCGTCTGCGGGACTTCCAATGCGGCTGAGAAAGGCCGCGTAGACCAATCTCTGCGACGGCGACGCTGCAGCCGCTAGGCGCCTCGCGTCGGCGATGCGCTGCGGCGACGGCCAATAATCGGCCCACAAGTCGAGCACTGACGCGACCATTTGCGGATCGGCATCGGGCTGCAGCAGCTTGAGCGAAGTGTCTCTGCCCGTAGCCGCGTCGCCGGAGCGAAGCGCCGCCTTCACGAGCAGCAGCATCCCGTTCCGGTCAGCGGGGTTCAGCGCGACCATATGTCGTGCGCAGTCCGCGACCTTCGCCCAGTCGCCTTGATGCTCATAGATCCTGGAGAGCAGCTGATAGCTGCCGAAATCCGATGGCTGCGCCTGAACCTGCTTGGTCAGCAGCTCGACCGCATCGGGTTCGCGATTGAGGCTGATGAGCGACCTGGCCTTCAGCTGGGTCGCGATCGGATCCGACGGAGATGCGGCGAGAAGCTCGTCGCTGATCGCAAGCGACTGGTCGAAGTGCGAATCGCTGTAGGCGCCCCAACCCTTGACGATTTTGACCCAGGGATCGCCCGGTGAAACGACCTCGAGTTCCTCCGCGTGGCTCTGCGCTGCGCCGATATCGCCGGATCGAAGTGCGAGCTCGGTCAGCGCCTTGATCAGCTCGGGATTGCTGCGGTCGAGTTCATAGGCGCGGGTGAAGGCGTAATAAGCGTCGTTGTAGCTGCCGATCGCTGTCTGGACCTTGCCCAGCTCAGCCCAATAGTCCGAAACGTCGTCCTTGGCGCGAACCAGCTGGAGAAGAGCGCGCCGCGCGCCGAACATGTCGTTTGCCGCCGCGGCTGACTGATAGGCGCCGAGGGCCGCCTGGGCTCGCGAATCCGACGAGCTGCAGCCGGCGACCAAAAATGGCACGGATAGCCAAGCGACAGCGCGCAATATAGGATGCGTCGGCAGTTGCATTAACTGGCTACTCCAGGGGTGGGGATTATCCTTTTCTAAATTTAACAAGGCAATAGAGTGATGCAACCGACTCACGACGGCCGATTTGGCCGGAGCCGGGCGTATCTGTGTCAGAAAGGGACGGTGGAGATGCTAAGGCTGTTTGCGCGCCTGATATTCGGGTTTGCGCTGCTTGGAATGTCCGTCAGCGCGATCTCGCAAGCACCACCTCCCGGCGGACCGGCACCGGCCGCGACGCCTTACCGGATCAATCCCGGCGACCAGCTTCAGGTGCTCGTCTGGGGCGACGAGCGCCTGCAACGCGACGTCCTCGTTCTTCCTGACGGCACCTTTGCCTTCCCGCTGGTCGGACAGGTCAATGCCGCCGGCAAGCTCCCGAGCGAGATCGAGCGGATCATCACCGTCGGCCTCCAGCCGCAGTACAAGGGGCCCGTGCCCCAGGTCACCGTCACGGTGAAGCAGGCGAGCGGATACCAGTTCTCCGTCGTCGGCAAGGTGCGCAACCCGGGGACCTTTACGCCGGGCCGCTACGTCAACGCGCTCGAGGCTTTGGCCATCGCCGGCGGCCCTTCGGAGTTCGCCAACACGGGAGGTGTGAGGATCATCCGCAAGGCGGGCAACCAACTCTATGTCGTGCCGGTGCACCTCCAGGACGCACTGAAGGGCGACAGCACCACCCTTTCCCGCAACGAGATCCCGCGCATCGAGAGCGGCGACACGCTGGTGGTCCCCTAAATGGGCGCTCTGATCGTCCTCACCGCCGCCCTTGCCGCGCAGGCGGCGACATCTGTCGGCGGCACTCAGGCGCCGCCGTCGGCCGACAAGCCGGCGAGCAACGGGCCGAAGGCCGGCCAGTCGACCTATGTCGATCTCGAGGGCGGCGTTGGCTATTCGACCAACCCGCAGCTCCAGGCCGGCTCTCACACCGGCGGCGGGTTTGGCCGTGTGTCGTTGCATGCGGTGCACACGCGGTCGAGCGCACGCACCACGACCCTGGTCTCGGCCTATGCCGAGAATCTCACCTATACGAGCCACTACGGCTCTCAGCAGTCGCTGAGCTTCTTTGGACGGCATGACGCGGCGGTAAGCGAGTATTTGCGCGTTTTTGGAGATCTCAGCGCGAATTATCAGCAGGGCGGACAGCTGGATACGCAGATCCTGGTGGTTCCGCTCGTACCGCCGCTGGTCGGCCCGCCGGGCACGCCCATCCTTCTTCCGGGAGGCGCCGACTTCCTGACCGTTCGCGGCAAGGAATATCAGTTCGCAGGGCATGCCGGAGCGCAAGTCTCGCTCAGCCCGCGCGACGACTTCAGCGTCAGCTCGGGCGTGGAGCGGACGACCTTCCACAGCAGTATCAGCAGCGGCCTCGGCCGGCAAAGCTACACGACCGTTCCGGTATCGCTCGCCTATGACCGGCAGCTGAGCGAGCGCAGCACCGTCGGCGCTCGCGTGGTCGCGCAGGACACCGAATATGACGGCCCGGCGAGCATAAGGACGATCACTCCGCAGCTCACCGGCCGCCTGTCGCTGTCGCCCACCCTTAGCGCGAGTGGCGCTGTCGGCGTTTCGTTCACGCGGATTGATGACGGGATCCGCACTCGTCATACAACCGGTCTGTCGGCCAATGCGGGCCTTTGCTCGACCACCGCCAGCGGATCGCTGTGCGCGAGCGCCGACATCAGCCAGGAAACCGCGACGGTTGCGGGGCCGTCCAAGTCGATCAGCGGGAATGTCTCCTACTCACGCCAGCTCGACGCAGATTCGACGATCGCCTTCTCCCTCGGTGTCGACCATTATTCGAGGCCGATCTCCGTGATCGGCGGACTGCCGTTCTCGCACGCGACCTATTATCGCGCATCGGCCGAATATTCGCGGCGGATCGGCACGCGGTTGTTCGCGGGCCTCGATCTTGCCGCGCGCAAGCTGACCCAGACCGGACCCGATCCGAAGACGGATTTCAACGGGTCGCTGTTCATCCGCTATCGTTTTGGTGACGTTCAATGACCGAAGCAGAGCCCCTCGAGCGGGCTGACTCCTCCCCAACGTGGATCGTCAATCATTTGCCGGTGATCCTGTGGGAACGGCGCTATTACGTGCTGTTCTGCTTCATCATCATGTTCGCCGTGGGCGTGACGGCGGCGTTCGTCCTGCCGCGCACTTATCGGTCGACGGCGACCCTGCTCGTGCAGTCGCAGGACCTTCCGACGACCATCGTCGATTCACCCACGAACGGCGCGGTCGAGCAGCGCATCGCGCGCATCCGCGAACAGGTGCTGAGCCGCGGCGACCTGATCCAGCTCATCGAACAAGACGACCTCTATTCTGACGAGCGGCGCACTCAGCCGCTGTCGAAGATCATCGAAAAGATGCGGCACGCAACCACCGTCGGGGCATTGTCGAGCGACATCGGCCAGCAGTCAGGCACGCAGAACAACACGATCGCGATCGCGATGAGCTTCGACTATCCCGACCCGGCCAGGGCGCAGGCGGTCCTGCAAAGCTTCGTCACCAAGTTCCTCAGCATGGACAGCGCCGACGTCGAAGACCAGGCGAGCCTCACCGTTCGCTTCCTTCAGGACCAGGCGAACAAGCTGCAGCAACAGATTTCAGACATCGAAAACCAGATCACGGGCCTGAAGGCGCGCAACGGCGCGGCGCTGGCGAGCAACGGCGCACCGCCGCTGATCGACACCGGCAGCTTCAGTGCCCAGATCACTTCGCTTCAGAACGAAAACCGTCAGCTCATCGCCGCGAGCAAACGCGGCGGAGACCGCGACAGCGCGCTTGCGCAGGCCGAGGCGCAGCTTGCCGCGGCGCAGGCGCAATATAGCGACACGCATCCGGACGTGATCGCCGCGAAGGAGAAGGTCCGGCAATTGCGCCAGATGGCGCAGAGCTCGGATGACGGCGGCTCGATCCAGCAGCAGATCGCCGCCAACAACGATGCGATCCACCAGCTCATGTCGCAGCGCGACTCGACCCTCGCTCGCGCCAACGCCCAGCTTGCGGGTCAGGCGCGCGCTCCGGCCATCGAGGAGCAGGCCATGCAGCTGGAGAGCCGGGCGACGACATTGCGGAACCAGTATCAGGGCGTCTCGGAAAACCTGCTCAAGGCTCAGAACAGCGCCAGGATGGCCTCCGAGCAGCGGGCGGAGCGGCTCACTTTGGTCGAGCCAGCGAACCTGCCAGACCATCCTTTTTCGCCCAACCGGCTGCTTCTGATTGCCGGCGGCGCGGCCGCGGGGCTGGGGCTTGGCCTGTTGCTGGCGCTGGGCCTCGAGTTCCTGGCGCGGCCGGTCAGGAGTCCCAAGCAGGTGGAGCAAATCGGCGTCCCGGTGATCGGTATCGTGCCGCTGATCAAGACGAAATCGCGCCAGCCCAGGCGATTCCCGCAGCTGGCGTTCTGGCGGAAGCCGTATGCAGCATAGCCCCTTAGAGCAGAGGTCCAACTTGGCAGGCGAGACCAGACAGGTGAGGATTGCGCCTATCTTCCCTAGTCGCAATCAGGCGCTCGAGTTCCCGTGGAGCACCACGGCCGCGCGGCGCAACCTCGTCCACGGCTTCAACAGCCGAAACGCCAGCTCCCGCAGCTTCAACCTGATTCGCTCGAAGCTCGTCGCACTCCGCCGCGACAAGGGCTGGCGGATGCTTGGGATCGTGTCGGCGACTCCGAATGTCGGTAAATCCTTCGTGTCGGCAAACCTGGGAGCCGCCATGAGCCGCGATCCGCGCTTCCAGACCTATCTCATCGACCTCGATCTGCGCCGCGGCACGATCAAGGACATTTTCGGGATTCAGACCGACGACAGCATTGTCGAGTATCTCGAGCGTGAAGATCCCAATGCCGTGCTCACCGGCTTCATTCCGCAAGGGCAGGAACTGATCGTCATCCCGAGCATCGCGGGAGAGGTTCATTCCGCCGAGCTGCTCGCGAGCGACCGTGCGACCGCGCTATTCCGCGCAATGCGCAACTCGGACGAGCGGAATTTCTTCATCTGCGACCTGCCGCCGGTCTTCGCCAACGACGATGCGGCGATCATCATGGAATCGTTGGACGGCTATCTGATTGTCGCCCAGGACGGCAAAACCACGCAACGCGAGATCGCAGCGACGGTCGATATGCTCGGCCACGAGCGCCTTGCCGGCGTCGTTCTCAACAAGTACCGGGGCGGGCTCGTCAGCGAGGGCTACGGTATCGAAGAGCGCTACGCGAGCGAATATTACGCGAGCCGCGAGGACGACGCGGGAGCTTAGGACCCGAGGGTTTTCGCCGGCGGTCCGAAACCTGGCTGATATTGGATCTTCGCCGACGTCTGCAGGTTCTTCACGCGGTCACTGACGAACTTGTCGACCTGCTCGCGGCGAATCCCGTTGAGCGCAAGCTGCCGCGCCTTGTCCTCAGGAAGGGGCGCCGCCTGACGTGCGCTCACGACGCTTGAAACCGCCTTGTCTGCACCCGCAGCATTAAACGGCTCGCCGGGCTTGAGCGCAATGATTTGGTTGTAGATGTTGAGCGGGAACATGGCGGTGTCGACCTGGCGGCTCGCCCTCGTGAACTGAACTCCCGCCGCCGTAAGCGCCTGGGCAACTTCATCGAGCGTGTTGGCAGCGGTGATCTTGGCGTTCACGGCCGCGTTCTTCTGCAGCGGGTAGATGATCTGTTGGAGAGTCCAGATTTCGCGTTTGCCGAACATCTGCGGATGGCTCGCTTCAAACTGGCTGATTTGTGCGGGCGTAGGCACCTGAGCGGTATTCACGTGCTTCGACACGAACATGTTGATCAGCAGATTTTCTGTCTGTCGCCGCTGCTGGTTGAGAAACTCCGGGGATTTGTCGAGGCCGTCGGAGCGGGCCTGCTCCTCAAGGAGGCGGCGGTTGATGAGCCTTTGCAGCGCCTCGTTGCGTGCTTCCTTGGTCGCACCCGTCGCCGACAGATTCTGGCTCGCCAGTTCCGCGTTGAGGTCGGCCGCAGTGATCTCGTCATTGTTGACGACGGCCACCGTCTGGCCCTCCGGCTTGCGCTCGCAAGATGTGACGATGAAGGCGAGAACAATCGCCAAAACAATGCGCTGACCCATTACCCACCCCGGTTGAAAAAGAAGATATTTGGGTCATAGCATGGGGCATAAGTGGGTTCCAGCAGGGGGCAGAGCGCCGATGCAGACCGTCTATGATTGGGTCACACTGGCGATATTCGCCGGTCTGGTTGTCCTCTTCTTGCAGCGATCGACCAGTGATCGCTCGGAAAAAGATGCAAGCTTGCTGTTCTACCTGGCAGCCGGAGTGGGCTGCGCGATCGCCAACTATTTCGGCAACCAGGGACAGCATGTCATCGCCATCTTGCTTCTGGTCGCGACGGTCGCCTTTATCTTCTTCTATCTGAAGCCGTTCGAGCGACGTTCCAAATCATAACGAGGCGGGCGTCACGGGCTCCGCCCCACCGCTTAGACGATAAGCACGTCGCGCTGGCTCGCAGGGATCGAAGTAATCAGCGCCCGGGTGAACGAGTCCAGCGCCGCCCACGCGCGAGCGGCATCGTCACTCACCATGGAGATGCGCACGAGGATTGCGTCGGGAAGGATGCCGCGCAGGTTTTGCTGCGCGACGGCGACCCGTTGCTGAGCCCAGTTCGCAGGCATCTTGTTGCCGATTCGAGTCCAGTAGAGCACGTGCTCCGTGGCGTCGTTTGCAGTCGCGTCCATGCCGTTTGCCGGTACGACTTCGGAGCCGATCCTGACCGGGTGCGGTGTGACGGCTGAGATGTGATAGCCGCTCGCGGTGTAGCAAGTCTCCGGCCGGTGGATCTGGAGAATGCCCGTTTCGCTGCCGCTTTGGGCGAGCAGCAACATGATCGGCTCGTTCTCACCGTCGGAATAGACGCGGGTCAGAAGCTGGCTGTATGTCGCGCGCACCAGCTGGTCCTCGGGGGGAACCACGAGACCGCTCGCAGCGACGAATTTCCAGGCACCAATTGTCTTCGGAATGATGTCTTCGAGCTTGGCATGTCCAAGATAGTCGAGATGCTGATTCGGCTTTCGCCAGGCAGCGAGGCCCGCGGCCGAGCAGAACAGTAGCCCGATCAGCACCTTGCGGCGGTCCACTTCGGGCTGGGTAAAGCTTCCGACGATCGGTTTCACGATGCGGTCCTCCGGCCGGCGCGCGCAAACAGCGGCGTCGCGAGCTGATCGATCGCAAAGACGGTCAGAAGCGCCACGGCGAACATCAGCAGCCCCGCAAAATCATGCACGAAGCCCTGAGCGGCGGATTCGCCGAAATAATAAGTGATGAGCACCAGGGCGAGTACGCGGACGAAATTCGAAAACATCGCGATCGGAATGGCTGCGACCGAGATGACCAGGAAGGCGGTGAAGTTCGAGCGGTGGCGAAGATAGACGTAGAAGAGGCACAGGGCGCCGAGCGTCACGATCGAATTTAAGCCGGCGCAAGCGGCAGCAACCAGCAGCTGATACTGGCCGATGTAGATCATCACGCCGGAACTCGCGACCGGGTAACCGAGCGCATGCAGGAGGGAGACCGTCATTTGTGAAATCTCGATCTTGATCGGCTGAGTGATGGCCGCGACCACCGTATCGGGCGGCGGCAACGTGAAAGCGAGATAGACCAGCGGGAACCAGATCGAACGGATTACCGGACCGCCGAACAGGAGATAGGCGCAGGCGATGAGCGCGCCGTACATCGAGAAGCCCTCGATCTCGAGCACGCCCGTGATGCGTGCAATGACGAAGATGATCAGGCAACCGAGCAACATCAGCGTGCCGGGAAGCGCTCCTCCGGGGCGCCGTTCGGCCCTGCCCTCCTGGAGCTCGCGCCACAGCAGCCAAACGCCCGTTGCCAGGACCAGCGGGCCATGGCCGCCCTGCTCGCTCGCCCAGCTGACGCGCGCAACCTGGAACATCGTCGGCAGGACGAGCGCGGCGAGGCCGAGCGCCAGGATCAGGTTGGCGGGCGTGGCAAAGCTGCGCGGAGTCGGCGGGGCGACTTGCACGAGCGAACTGCGGCCTTCGTGTGGCAATTCTGCTCCCTCTCACCCGAGCTCGCTCATGACGCTAAACTTTCCTTTAATTTGCCGCAAGTTGAGGAAAGTCCCCGTTTGGGACGAACGCCGGCAGCGCCGACCAATCGCGCTCCAATGGGAGACCTGATAACGTCGGGAGCGTGACCGTCATTTTCGCGCTGATCCTGGGACCGCTCGCGCTGCTAACCTTCTGTTTCGGCGTCGAGTTGATGGTGGGCCTCCGCCGCTTGCCCGAGCGAGCGGCTGTCCGCGCCGCCGACGCACGAGCTGTGATCATCGTGCCGGCGCATGACGAGGAGTCGATCATCGGAGCGACGCTCGCGAACCTCAAGCAGGTGGCCGGCAGCGCGCAAATTCTCGTGGTCGCCGATAATTGCAGGGACGGGACGGCGAAGATCGCAACGAACATGGGCGTGGAGGTTATCGAGAGGAATGACCCCGCGCGGCGCGGAAAAGGCTTCGCGCTCGACTTCGCGCGACAGCGTTTGCGCGCCGATCCGCCCGGCGTCGCAATCGTCATCGACGCGGATTGCACCGCCGCCGAGGGAAGCATTGAAAAGCTCGCCGCCTGCTGCGCCGCGAGCGGCCGGCCGTGCCAGGCGACCTACATCCTCGACCCCGTCCCCGGGGGATCGCCCGCGCTCCAGCTCTCGACCTTCGCCTTCTACGTCAAGAACGTCGTCCGCCAGCGCGCGCTTCAGCGGCTCGCCGGCCGGGTGCAGCTGCTGGGCACCGGAATGGCCTTCCCCTGGGCGCTCTTCGAGAGGCTGGAGCTCGCCACCGCGAACATCGTCGAGGATTTGGAGATGGGCATCGAGCTCGCCCGCGCCGGACACCCGCCTCTCGCCGTCGAGGACGCGGTGATCTCGAGCAGCCCGGCAAGCCAGAAGGACACGCTCGAGCAACGGCGGCGCTGGGAAGGCGGCTATCTCGAAAGCGCCGCGCGCTGGGCCCCGCGGATCATCGGGCGAAGCCTCCTCCGCGGCGACCTCCGCGGCCTGTGGGCGGCACTCGACCTCCTCATCCCTCCGCTCGCGCTGCTGGTGCTGCTGGACGTCGCAGCGCTCGCGATCGGCATCGCCGCGCACTGGCTGGCCGGTGCACCGATATGGCCGGCGGAGATCCTCGCCGCGACGCTCGCCTTCGCAGGCATCGCCCTCGGCGTCGCCTGGGCGAGCGGCGGATCGCGCTTCGTCAGCGCAGGCGCGCTCGTGCGCGTCCCGCTCTATGTCGCGTGGAAGCTGCCGCTCTACCTCGGCCTCGCCAGGCACGGCGCCCCCAAGCAGTGGCTCCGCACCAGCCGCGAGCAGGCCGCCGATTCAAAAGCCGATTGAGGTCTCCCCTGGTAGATTCTATCCATGAGCGCGGGCCGTCGCGCTGACGGCCGTGTGGAGCGAGCGGAGTGGACGGCAGCCCTAACCATATCGCCTATGCGATGCTGTTCGCCTGGCCGCTGGTGTGCATCGTCCTGTTCGTCGTGCTTCCGACCGAGCTCGCGGCGATCTCGTCGCTGCTCGGCGGCTACCTGCTGCTGCCGTCGATCATCTCGGTCGATCTGCCGCTGGTCCCGCCGCTCGACAAGACCAGCGTCGCCGCGGTCAGCACCCTGCTTCTGTGCTGGATGAAGGGCCAGCAGAAGCGCCCGCCGCCGCAATCCTGGACGATCTACGCCCTGTGCCTCGCCTATATCGTTGCGCCGATCTTCACGAGCCTCGGCAACAGCTATGAGCTGCAATATGCCGGCGTCAGCATCCCCGGCTTCTACCCGCTCGACGCGGTCAAGATCGCCGGCCGCAACTTCATCTTCCTCGCGCCCTTCTTCATCGGCAGCCGATACCTGTCGAGCAGCCAATCGCGGATATTGCTGCTGAAGGCGGTCGCCGTGGCGGCGCTGATCTACAGCCTGCCGATGCTGTTCGAGCTTCGGTTCAGCCCCCAGTTGCACCGCTGGGTCTATGGCTATCACCCCAGCCAGTTCGCCCAGCAGGTGCGCGATGGTGGCTTCCGGCCCGTCGTGTTTCTCGAGCACGGCCTATTGCTGGCCCTGTTCGTGTGCCTCGCGCTCATTGCGACGCTCGTCGGCATGCGCGCGAAATGGCGGATAGGGCGAATTCCCGCAGGTGCTGCGTCCGCATATCTCTTTGGGCTGCTGCTCCTGTGCAAAAGCCTGGGCACTGCGGTCTACGCTGTTGTCTTGAGCCCCATCATCCTCGTCACTCGTCCGAAAACCTGGACCCGGATCGCCTGCGTCCTGTTGCTGTTCGT
>Ga0207647_10000951_pt1 | contig 22412 bp, 20 predicted proteins | sample KBSCornC2_FD_184295 | JGI IMG/M metagenome (GOLD analysis project Ga0207647, IMG submission 184295) | Corn rhizosphere microbial communities from Kellogg Biological Station, Michigan, USA - C2 (SPAdes) (version 2) | ecosystem: Host-associated > Plants > Roots > Rhizosphere ... | reverse complement strand
TGTTTTGTAATCTTTTTTTCCAATGGGCATGTGAACGGTTAAGTACATCGTTCTTGGCGCACCATTTAGTCCAACCCATTGATCCCTGCTGCTCATTTTAAGATCGGTATAATTTTCAATTCCGCTGAGTGCGGGATTGAGAATGTAATTATTCAGAATGTATTGAGTGTACTGCGGCCTTTGTTGGGCAACAATAATTTCAAAACATCCACATAATAATATCAAGGCAAAGCTCTTTTTCATACACACTAGCGAATGATATCAACAAAACCGGCCATTTGCTTTCTTCCGTTTTTAGGATTGATAATATAATAATACGTTCCTGCAGGCAACGGTTTTCCTTTTAAGGTTCCATCCCAGCGCTTGCTGTAACCAACCGATCTAAACACCATTTGTCCATAACGATTATAAATTTCAACCGTGCAACCAGGATAGGATTCAAGATATTGAATTTGCCAGGTGTCATGAAGACCATCTCCATTTGGAGAAAAAGTGTTTGGAATTGTTGGCGTCTTCAAAACTTTTACAAAGACCTGGTCGGAAGATTTACAACCATCAGCGGAAGTAACGGTCAATGTATAAGTAATATCACCGGCTGGCGTAACGACTGGTTGAAGGATGTCTGGATTATTTAAGTAAGATGATGGCGACCATACATAATTCAAATTATTTCCCGATGCTGACGCAAGTAAAACTGAGTTGCCTCCCTCCAAAACAAATTTATCCGGACCTGCATCTACGCTTGGCATGGCAAATACTGTAACGGTTTGTTCCTTGTAGTTTGTGCAACCATTGTTACCGGTGAATGTATATCTTACGAGATGATCTCCCGCGCCTGCTGTTTGTGGGTCAAAAATTCCCGTAGACGAAACGCCGGTTCCTGAATAGACACCCGTTCCACTGATTGGATTCAAAATCCCCGCCTGAGTAATTTGAAATGGTTTTACATCTGCACAAATGCTTTGCAGGGCACCAAATTCTATCTGGGGCGTTGCATTTAAAATAATAGTTTGGGAGGAAGTGTTCAAGCAATTATCACCCGAGTAGGCAACGGCGGTAATGTTATAATTTTTTGTTGATGGTGTAAAGAATTCAGGATAAGCATGAGTATATGTTGTACCGACAGCTGGATAAATGACTGTTGTCTTATTTGTGGGATCATTTGCGTAATCCCAATAAATGTCCAGCTTCACAACGCGCCCAAAATCAACTAAGGAATTATTGATAATGCTCACCGCATTGTTGCTGCATAATTGATTTTCGTTTGCCACCGTAAACAAGGATTTGGGCTGCGCTCCATTGATAGTAAACGGTTGCGTAATCGAAGAGGGGCAACCTGCATTCGAAGTTACCGTCAGGGCAACATTATAAGTTCCTAAAGCACTGTATTTATGTTGAGGAGATGAAGCCGTTGATGTATTTGGATTGCCAGAGTTTGCATTGGCATCACCAAAGTTCCATTGATAACTGAATTGCGATTGGCTTCCGTCTGCAATGGAACTTGAATCCTTAAATTGGACATATGGATCATTGATGCAATTATCCGGCACGATAAATCCTGCCAAAGGCAAAGGGTGAATAACGACTGTCCTGGTTACCTGTCTGCTTGTGCAACCTTTATCTGATTGTACTTTTAAAGAAACATCATAACTACCCGCAGAAGAATAATTGTGAGAAATATTGCCGGTAGCTGCTGAGGCGCCATCGCCGAGGTCCCACGTCCATTTTACCACATTTCCGGAAGCTGATGAAGAAGCGTCAGTGAAAACATTATTGAGTGAAACACAATTAGGACTCGATATGGTGAAGTCTGCAATGGGCAAGGCATTTTCAATAATGGTTTTTGAAACCGTGTCAGAAATACAACCGATATCATTGATCAACGAGTGCTTTACAGCGTATGAATTTGCAAGCGTAAAAACATGCGTGGGGCTGGCAGAAACATCAATATTTCCATCTGCGAAATCCCATAACCAATTTGTTATTGACCGACCATTTGCACTGCCATTATCGGTGAAGTGAACCGTATCGGGCAAACAACTCGTTGCTGTAAAATTGAAATCAGCTGATGGTTTTTCATAGACTTGTAAATCGTAGGCAATAACCTGTTCTCCGCTGCATCCGTCCGAAGTTGGGTTTTGTGCAATTATTTTTATGGGGAACCTTCCGGTTGAAGTTAAGCTGTAAGGCGAGTTTATTTTGTATCTATATAATTGCCTTCCATTCACTGACCAAACCGAGTCGGCAATTGGATTGTCAATTGTCACATCAGGAAGCAAACCATTAAACTGCCATTTAATTTGAAGCGGCTGGTAAGGAAATGTCATTGAAAGATAAAATGGAGAATTTTTGCAGGCTGATGCAAAGTTTACGGTTGCAAATTGGTTCTGGATGGAAATAAATTGATAAAGATCTTTCACATTGGCCCCGGCATTGTAGCCATACGACTCAAGATTTCCGTAACCATAAGCAATTGCATTGAAGCTTGAATCGGATTGAACCAGGTGTTGGCCCTGGGAAAGATTTTGGACGAGGTATGAATAGGAAGGCTTTTGCGGGAAGGGGATAAAAGCGGCTGAAGGCGGGGCCCCATCAATTTTAAATGAGCTTATAGCCGTTCCTCCATTCGGAATTACAACATTTATATAATGACTCGTAATCTTTGAATTGGGTGTTGAATTGATAATAACCTTATCTATATTTTGTTCGACCGGCGATAAATAAATTACTTCAGGGTCACCATCGTCTCCCAGGCTGGTATTACCGCATTCTTTGGCAGTTGTAATATATTGCGCTACCATTACCGGCTTATCTGCTTCAATAACATTTGGAACATTGGTCTGTGCAAGCTGATAGTAGAAATTATTGACGAGCCCACTTAAAACAACCCCGTTCAGCTTAACTATTGTAGAAGGATCAAGAACGGCTATTCTGAAATAGTTATAAGGCATACCGCTTGTTGGAACCGTCAGATAATTCTTTCCCCATGCATTTTTTGGAAAATCCTGCACCATATAATTATCCGCAGACCCTCCCGGGGTACTGAGCGGACACCTGATGCTAAGTTTGCCACTACCAGAAAAAACAGCGATTTTTTTACATCCCCCTGTTCCTGAGCTGATACTTTTTATAGTTGTGCCGGTTAAGTCCTCTCCGTCGTAAGTACCGTTACTTCTTGCAGTAATTTTTCCCAAAGCATTAAAAACCTGCCCTTGCGTTAAATTGAAGGTGTAGGTCTGCCCCGCTACCATATTTTGGGTGTTGGCACCAGGAACCACTTCAATGGTTGTAGTACCGGTGTCAACGGCGACTGCATAGAAGAAACAGTTCGAATGATCCTCGTTTGCGTGCTGCTCAAAGTTGATTGAATAGTACTCTTTTCCCAGGGTAACTGTTGGAAAAAGTAAAGTTGCGCCGGATACATTACCGTCATAAATATGGGCATAAGCAACTATTGGCTTATCACTAACAATATGAATTCCCTGGTCGGTTATGCCTTCCTTAATCAGCCTGGCATCCTGGGCACCTGTCTTTGGTAATGGCGGCGTGGTAAAAATAGTATTAGCAGAAATATTTGAATACGTCTGTGAAAAATTCAACCCGGGAATTGAAACAGTTACAGTTGTCACCGATTCGGTGGCGAAATAAAGAACCATATCCTGGGTCCCGCCAAGGTTATTGAGAAACATACGGCTGTGTAATCCATAGCCGACCCAAAAATCGGTTCCCTTATTTGAAAAGTCCTGAGCTGAGGAAATGAGGGAAACGAAGCTCAACAGGAGGACAGCGAGAATTCTATTTTTCATCAGTTAGTTCTCATGGTAAAAGTAGTCCCTGCAAATTACAAAAAACAAGGAAGCGTTTTCATGATCCCTGACCCAGGTAAACTTTTGAAAAAATAACAAGGGTGCCATTTGTCCATAGACAAAGATCGGAACCCCTGTAAACCAACTATTCGTCGCAACCTGATTTACGCCATCCTGTCAGAACGGTTCCCGGTCAGTTTCTAGGGTGTATGAAGGGGGCCCCCAATTAATATTCCCAAGGCCAATCCACCTGGCCGGTCGTATAGGACCTCATTTAAGGCAGCAATCAGGGCAAGAGATTTTTTTCAGGCTTTGGTATCAACCCCGCACAAACAATGAAAATATCGAAGTTTTAAGATTCCATACAACAGAATTAATTCATATTCCAATCCCATTTTGAAATTTTATCAAAGGTAAAACGAACAATACATTGATAACCAAAAACTAAAGTATCCATACTGGCACATGGGTCATACTGAACCGATTCAGCAACAATAAGGGAAATTTTGCGGCAATAATCCTATCTTTTTTATCGAGGTAAGCATTGTAACACACTAATAACCTGTTTACAACAGTAATTTTTAATACTATTTATTTTAGTTAATCTTCGATCGGTTAGCCTGCACGTTTTTACTAAAATTAATAGTTGGTATTTCAGAAGACCCTTAAAGAAAAATGCACGGTATTTGCATCTTCAGATTATGCGCAATAAATTACTGCTCTCCTTTCTCCTGATGTTCCTGTTTACGAGTTGTGCAAAAATTCAGGACCCTCAATTCCGGCGAATTGATCATTTCAGACTTAAAAATTTTGGATTGCAGGATGCTGTGATAGGCTTCGACGTGACCTATTTTAACCCAAACAATTTTGGCGTTAATGTCAAAGCGGCAGAAGCAGATATCTATATAGATTCGGTTTACCTGGGAAAATTTGAGCAGGATTCTACGGTCGACGTTCCAAAAGACGCAGAGTTTTCACTTCCACTTTCGGGAACGGTTTCTTTGCAGACAGCTTTAAAATTGAATCTTCGGAATGTTGATCGGCGTGATATTTTTTTGAAGGCGAACGGAAATGTAAAAATTGGTAAGGCAGGTATTTATTTAACCAGGCCATTCCGTTATGAAGGGTACCATAGGTTGCAGGACATCAATATTTTCAAAAAATGAAATGATTTCATTGTGTTTGTCTTTCAAACCGTTTGTCAGGAACAAACCAAATAACTGCAACTAAAACATACAGGGCAAGTCCCGCCAAAGGATAAAAAAAAGAAAGAATAATACCAAGGGCATAGATAAGAACCGAGAGCTTGCCTTTGAAATCATTACCAAGTGCTTTTGAAAAGGATGAATCTTTCCCATGCAAACTGGTAAAGCAATGAGCCAGTAAATAGTAAGCCAAAGCTGCCATAAGTAAAATAATGCCGTAGAGAGCAACCGGGATTTTTGTAAAATTATTTTCGCCCATCCACCCGGTTACAAACGGGACCAGGGAAAGCCAAAACAATAAATGAGTATTTGCCCACAAGACACTGCCGTTGATCTTATGAGCCGCAAGCAGCATGTGATGGTGATTATTCCAATAAATACCAATGTAAACAAAGCTTAAAACGTAGCTTGTAAACACGGGCAGAACCGGTTTTAGAGACTGAAGGGAATCTCCGTGGGGAACCTTCATTTCCAGCACCATGACGGTAATGATGATGGCTAAGACTCCATCACTGAATGCTTCCAGCCTTCCTTTTGTCATAAGTAGACGGTCATATTCGAAATTATCGGTTTTCGTGAAAGTGGCAACAAACCATTTCGGCCAGAATTGCGTCTTCATTAAGGTATATTTGTTTACCAATTAATCTTCTGTCAATAAAAGCTATCACACTCACTTTTCATTAACATTAAAATCTGTTTATTTACCCAAACTATAACTATGAACCGCCGCCACCTACTCGCTGTTTATCCGTTACTGCTGTTTTCTTTTTTTGTATCCGCCCAGGATAACCAACGAATCACTGCTGAAAAATGTGGCACCATGAAACGCCTGGAACAAAGGTTTGCCCAAGACGCAATGCTGAAAGCCAGGTTTGAGCGAAACCGTCTTGACTTCAATAGCACAGTTTCTTTAAAAAAGAATTTGAGAGATGCAAACACAGAATCTACAACCTACATTCCGGTTGTCTTTCATATTGTGATGACCGATCCTTCCCTTGTCACAGATGCACAAATTCAGGCGCAGCTAGATACATTGAACAGGGATTTTTTTGGTGTGAACGGCGATTCAACCAACATACCACCTTATTTCAAGACCCTTTTTGGCAAATCGGTAATCCAGTTTTGTCTTGCACAACGAACACCCGATGCAGAAAGCACCAACGGTATTGTAAGAATAACTACAACAACTGCAAGTTTTGGAATCGATGACGCAATAAAACATAGCTATTCAAACGGAGATGACAGCTGGAACACTGATAACTATTTCAACGTTTGGATTTGTGCTTTATCAAATGGCATATTGGGCTATTCAACATTTCCAGACGATGGCTCTCCAAAAGAGCAGGGCGTTGTCATTGACTATCGGTCTTTGCCTGGTGGTTCATTCACTGGTTTTAATGCGGGTAAAACTTTAACCCACGAAACGGGGCATTATTTTAACCTCTATCATATCTGGGGCGATGATAACGGTTCCTGCGATGGAACCGATTATGTTGATGACACGCCTAATCAGGCAGATGCCACCAGTGGATGCTATTCAGGAATAAAAACTGATGCCTGCACAAGCGGCGGTAATGGAATTATGTATCAGAATTACATGGATTACAGTGATGACGGATGCCTGGTAATGTTCACACCGATGCAGGTTGCCCGCATGGAAGCTGCCTTAAACACTTACCGCTCAACATTGCTAAGTTCCGATGGCTGCCAGCCGGTTGTTGTTCAAAATTATGATGCCCAAATCAGGGCTATCAACCAGCCTGTCCAACGTTTGTGTTCTGCAAACTTCACACCCCAGGTTACAATCAGAAACAGAGGTTCCCAGGTGTTGACTTCATTACAAATCAGCACTCAAATAGATAATGGACCAATAAATAGTTTTCAATGGACAGGTTCTCTTCCGGTTTACACAACAGCAAATGTCACCCTCAACAATCTGACAACAACACCTGGAAGCCATCTCATCACCGTCTACGTTTCAAACCCCAACAACAATGCAGACCAAAATACAACTAACGATACACTAAGAATAAATGTGCAATATTACCTCCCTGTTACCCAGGTTAAAGAAGGATTTGAATCATCGACCTTTCCCCCAACAGCCTGGGATGTCGTTAATCCTGACGGTGATATTACATGGCAACGCGTGACTACTGTATCAAAAACCGGTATAGCAAGTGCAATGATCGACAACTACGATTATCCGAGGATTGGCCAAAAAGATGATCTGAGAATGCCTGTAATAAATGTTCCGGCTGGAACTGACTCTGCCTTTCTTTCTTTTCAAATTGCTGCTGCTACCTACACTGCTACTTCAACCGCCGGAAATATGTGGGACAGTTTGGAGGTTTTGATTAGCACCGATTGCGGCCAAAGCTATACAAGTCTTTATAAAAAATGGGGATCCACCCTGGTTACGCGTAAAACGGAAACCACCGATGCATTCTATCCCACTTCATCGGAATGGAGAAAAGATTCGATCAATCTTGCAAACTATATTGGCAACAGCAACCTGCTAATAACTTTCAGAAATACCACCGGCTTTGAAAACAATATTTATCTTGACGATATCAATCTTAGAACGGTAGTCATCAATCCTAATTTAAAGGCACAGGGCTTTTTGGTCACACCAAATCCAACTAATGGTTTAATTGCCGTGCAATTTTATCCTCAACCCGTTAATTTGAAAGGCATTGAATTGATTGATGGTCTAGGACGAAAAATTGCAGAAGTCATAGTTGCAAATGGACAGGCAAATAATTATTACAGTTTTGATTTAGGCCGCTATGCTGCAGGAACATACATCGTAAGAGCCATATTCAGTGATAGAGTAATTATCAGGAAGGTTGTAAAATATTAATGGAATAAACAGGGCAGAAAGTCTCATCTTTCAATGAGACTTTTTTTTATGCCTCAACAGTTACCGTTTTTCTTTCCCAAATTATTTTCTTGCCGAAACTCAGGGTATTGTCAGTCATTTTGGTATAGTCAAGTTGTATAGCCCAAACAACACCTGGCATTGCTAAAGCAAAAGGATATTTTTTATAGTAGTGGGCAGATGCATGCTCTGCATTCTCAGTCATTACACCTGTAAATTGAAGACCTTTAATTGCCAATGGATTTAATTTATCCGGTTGAATGGTTCCTGCAACATTCGGATTTTGCATTAGCAAAGGAAGATGTTTTGTATTAGCTGATGTTTTGAAGTAAAGAAAATTTCTTTGCTCATCGAATGCAAAAAAACAGCTGAAACAATACGGTTTATTTTCTTCATCAACACAACAAATGGTTGCCACTTTCTGCTCTTCAATAAAGCTGATTATTCTGTCGTCCATTTTTAATAATTGAACAAGCAAGGTTTATATTGATTGTGAGACTTTTCCAAGCATAAATCAATTGAAAAAATGACTTTACTCATGTTTATTTTTTTTAGTCATTGTTTCCTTTAATCACCAAATATTTCACAATTAAAATTCAATTGTATGGCTATTAAAATCACCGAAGAATGCATTAACTGTGGTGCTTGCGAACCTGAATGTCCAAACCACGCCATTTACGAAGGCGGAACAGAATGGTCAATTGCAGATGGCACAACTGTAACAGGCAGTTACGTTTTGAAAGATGGAACAGTTGTCAATGCACAGGATCGCTTTGCTGCCTTATCTTCTGACACCTATTACATCGTTCCAAATAAATGCACCGAGTGCCAGGGCTTTCATGAAGAACCGCAATGTGCTTCTGTATGCCCTGTTGATTGCTGCATTCCTGACGAAAACTTTAATGAAACGCACGAACAATTATTGGCTAAAAAAGAATTGCTTCACGCATAAAACTTACAATGGAAACCATAGAAAAAAATCTTGAGAAAAACACTGCAGTAAAAGAAGTGGACAAAATTGTTGTCCGCTTTTCGGGTGATTCAGGAGATGGGATGCAATTAACAGGAATGCAGTTTACCGATACTGCAGCATTACTTGGGAACGACCTGAGTACTTTTCCTGATTTCCCTTCCGAAATTCGAGCACCTATCGGAACTGTAGCCGGCGTATCCGGCTTCCAGGTGCATTTCGGAAGCACAGAAATTTATACTCCAGGCGATCAATACGATGTATTGGTTGCAATGAATGCGGCTGCATTAAAGGTTGACTTACCACGACTCAAACATGGGGGAATCATCATTGCAAATGCGCAGGGTTTTGATATCAAAAACCTAAAGCTTGCAAATTATCCCGATGGATTGAACCCTTTGGAGAATGGATATCTCGGAAACTACATTGTTCACAAAGTTGACATCACAAAACTTACGAAGGAATGTTTGATTGACTCAGGCCTGGGCATGAAAGAAGTCGAACGTTCAAAAAACATGTTTGTATTGGGATTGTTATTTTGGATGTTTGATAAACCGCTTGATTACACCATTAAATTCATCAATGAAAAATTTTCGAAGAAGCCCCAGATAGCTGAAGCAAATATTAAAACATTGCAAGCCGGATGGAATTATGGCGAAAACACAGAAATTTTTACAACTCAATTTAAAGTTGCTCCAGCAAAACTTCCTTCCGGAACCTATCGCAATATTACCGGTAACCAGGCAACAGCAATTGGTCTGATTGCCGCTTCGCAAAAATCAGATTTGCCTTTGTTTATCGGCTCCTATCCCATCACGCCTGCAACCGATATTTTGCAGGAACTTTCTAAATATAAAAACAACGGTGTAAAAACTTTCCAGGCTGAAGATGAAATTGCGGGTGTTTGTTCTGCAATCGGTGCATCCTATGTTGGTAACCTTGCAGTAACCACAACATCGGGACCCGGCATGGCACTAAAAACAGAGGCGCTCGGACTGATGACAATACTTGAACTTCCTTTGGTTGTTGTAAACGTTCAGCGTGGTGGTCCATCAACCGGGCTTCCAACAAAAACGGAACAGGCCGATTTATTAATGGCAATGCACGGCCGTCACGGTGAAGCTCCAATTCCGATCCTGGCTGCAACTTCTCCATCAGATTGTTTTGAAACGGTTTTTGAAGCCTGCAAAATTGCAGTGGAACATATGACTCCCGTAATTTTTTTGAGCGATGGATACATTGCCAACGGATCAGAGCCATGGCGTTTCCCCAATGAAGATGCAATTCCCAGGATCGATGCAAAATTCTTGTCCGCAATTCAAAAAGAGGAAACATTGCTTCCTTATAAGAGAGATGAAAATTTTGTCCGCCCCTGGATAAAACCCGGCACAAAAAACCTTGAGCACCGCATCGGCGGCTTAGAAAAGCAAAATGAAACAGGTAATGTTTCCTACGACCCAATCAATCATGAAACAATGGTGCGCCTACGTGCAGCAAAAGTGAAAAAGATTGAAGACAGCATTCCTTTGCTAACCACTGACAGTGGAAATGAAAATGCAAAACTGGTGGTTTTAGGTTGGGGATCAACTTATGGTTCCATCAAAACTGCAGTGAAAGAATTGTTGAATGAAGGTTACGACGTGGCGCACGTTCATTTGAAATACATCAATCCGTTTCCGAAAAATTTGGGTGGATTGTTGCACGGCTTTGACCGGGTTTTGATTCCTGAAATGAACAGCGGGCAATTATTGCAACTCGTTCGTGCAAAATATTTAGTTCCAGCAATTGGGTATTCAAAAGTGCAGGGTTTGCCGTTCACCACTCTGGAATTGAAAGAAAAAATTCTCGAAACACTTAAAGCAATCTAATGGAAACAATCGCGACTGAAAATATAAAGCTCAACCCAAAAGATTTCGCATCTGATATGGATGTAAAATGGTGCCCAGGCTGTGGTGACTATTCAATACTCAAACAAGTACAGACGGTTTTTCCTGATCTCGGTGTGGCCAAAGAAAATTTCGTATTCATTTCCGGAATCGGTTGCTCGTCACGGTTTACTTACTACATGGACACCTATGGAATGCATTCCATCCATGGCCGGGCAGCAGCTATTGCTTCTGGAGTAAAGGCAGCAAATCCTGAATTAAGCGTTTGGATTGTTTCCGGTGATGGTGATGCGATGTCAATCGGTGGAAATCATTTTATCCATTTGATGCGAAAGAATTTTGACGTCAACTATTTAATGTTCAACAATCAGATCTACAGTTTGACAAAAGGACAATATTCACCGACTTCTGAAAAAGGGAAGATCACAAAAACTTCTCCTTACGGGTCAATTGAAGAACCGTTCAACCCTTCTGAACTAGCACTTGGAGCAAAAGCATCGTTTGTAGCAAGAACACAAGACAGGGATCCGAAGCACATGCAAATGATTTTGAAAAGAGCACATCAGCATAAAGGAACCTCGTTTGTTGAAGTGTATCAAAATTGTCCTGTGTTTAACGACGGAGCTTTCTTCGCCTTTTCTGATAAGGAAACGAAAAAAGAAGAAGCCATTTTTTTAGAGCATGGTAAACCGTTAGTGTTTGGACAAAATGATGAAAAAGCTATCCGGCTTGATGGATTGCAACCGGTAATTGTCGACATGCACAAAGAAGGCGTAAATGATCTTTGGGTCCATGATGAAAAAGACAAAACCAAAGCAAACATCATTTCAAGGTTTTTCGATTCTGAATTTAATGGAGCTCATTTTCCAAGGCCGTTCGGAGTGATATATGCCGATGAACGTCCAACGTATGAAGACAAAATGGTCGGCCAGATTGAAGAAGTCAAAATTAAAAAAAGCAAGACGCCCCTGGGTAAAATTTTGTCCGGCGATAAGACCTGGACTATTTTATAAACATTGAAAAACTAAAATAAAAAACCGTGTTTAATCAACACGGTTTTTTTATTCGTTCGGATATATGCAATCTGTTCAATTACTCCACTATTGATTCCTGTTCATTCAACAAGCCCATTACAGATTCGTAAAGTTGTGTTTTTGTAAAAGGCTTTTCAAGAAAGGTGTCTGCTCCTGATTCAAGTGCAACATCTTTTACCGACCCATCAAAACCTGAGATCATTACAATTTTAACGGAAGGATAATTTTTTTTGATAAAACTGATGAAGTCAACTCCAAAGCCATCCGGCAATTTGTTGTCAAGTATCACAACGGAAGGTTGTTCTTTTTGTAGATATTCCTCAGCAGAAGCCAGCGACTTGACATGATCTAATTCCATTTCCTTTCCATTTAGCATAATGTTGAGCAATAAACACATGTCGCCTTCGTCTTCAACAATAAGAACTTTACTGGGTTTTGTAGCTTGTGTCATGATAATAAGTTTTAATCTTGATGAATTTAAAATGCGAAGCAGAATCTGCAGTTTATACCATTTAATAAAAAATCGTTCCAAATACAATTTGTGGAAATCAAAACTTCTTTTCCAATTGTTTTCGGGCGAAACTTAAAGCCTCGACAGGTGATTCAAAGAGCATCGCCTCCCCATCATCATCTTTCAGGGTTTCGCCGACATTGGCTTTCGACGAAGGTTCATTAAAATAATAGCTTGCAGTGAAGTATTCAGTAGGAATAATATTTTTATTGGCCCTTTCAACCCGGTACGGATCTACTTTGATCCATACTTCCGTTCCGTTGAAATTTTGTTTTTCAATCATGAAAAATCTTTACTTGTAAAAAAGCAAAGTTGAGGCCACAGTAGATCGATCCAGCCGGTCCTGAATAAACCGGCCCGACCCCGGGCACAGCCTACCCTGCAATACCATTGTAGTTTGATATGGTTTGAACCGTTTAAGGTTGGAAAATTTGACGGTATGCTTCATAGAAATCCCGAACTTTTGGTGAATTCCTCGTCTATAGCAACCTAAAAAAGAAAAGCTGGTCTATAGGCCAGGCTTGACAAAAATTTTTATTCTGGTTATTTCATGATGGCTTCGTCTCTATAAATCAATACTTGTTCAAGAATTTTTGCAGAGGTCTTCTCAGGATTAACGAGGTCGTGCAAAGTAACTTTATCAAGCAATTGATCAATGGTGAATTGGATCATTTGCCACAAGGAACGTGAAGAGCAATCAACGGAATGCGTACAGAGTTTCATTGATCCGGAATGTGAGCCGCAGAAGCCGTTGTCAAATAAAGGCCCGCCTAATGCTTTTAAGACATCATTAATAATAATTTTTTCAGCCGGTGACGCTAAAACATAGCCACCTTTGTTGCCAGGAGTACTGTTTATAAAACCAGCAATACGAAGTGTTCGGGTGAGCTTGGCAACGTAATGCGGAGTTAAGCCTTCAGCTTCGCTTAGTTGCGGGATACTCATCCCATCCTTGTCATTGCACGATGCAATGCGAAGCAATAAACGTAGACCATATTCTTCCTGTGCGGTTATTTTCATAATTCAAAACATAAAATGAAAAACGAAAAACGGTTAAGCAATTGATTTTTCATTTTGAATTTTTAATGTTTCAATTTAAAGCCAACCGAGTTCCAGTTGTGCTTCTTCAGACATCATGCTCTTATCCCATGGGGGATCCCAGGTCACTTGCACGTGAACATCATTGATACCTTCTATTTCCCTTACCTTCTGATCTACTTCAACAGGTAATGATTGTGCAGCAGGACAACTCGGTGCCGTTAACGTCATTGTGATCTGCACATTGTTGATCGGCAAAATATCTACACGATAAATCAACCCGAGATCATAAATATTTACAGGAATCTCAGGATCAAAAACCGTTTTGATCACACCAATCACTTTATCTCTTAAAACATCGGTTTCCATAATAATCAATAATGAGTAATCCGTAATAGGTTTTATTCATTCGCTGTTTGTTGTTTCACTTTAAAGGCCAGGGCGTAATTTTTCATTTGCTTGACCATCGCCAGTAAACCATTTGATCTTGTTTGAGCTAAATGACTCATCATGCCGATTGCTCGTATAAAATCAAGTTTTGCATTTACGATATCAACTGGCGTTTGTCCTGACAAAACACGGATTAACATGCTTATCAATCCTTTGACGATCATCGCGTCACTGTCGGCTTTATAATAAATTCTTCCATCTTTATAATCAGCGGCCAACCACACCGTAGACTGGCAACCTCTTACCTTGTTTTCGTCTTTTTTGAATTGATCTTCCAACAGGGGTAATTTTTTACCGAGATCAATGATGTATTCATACTTGTCGTCCCAGCTATCGAACAAAGAAAATTCTTCGATGATCTCCTGCTCTATCTCCTCTATCGTTTTATGATCATTCATCAAGACAACATTTTAATGGCTTTATGCAATCCTGCTATCAACGCATCAATTTCTTCTTTTGTATTGTACATGGCAAAGGATGCTCTTGTTGTTCCCGGGATTCGGTAACAATCCATCAAAGGTTGTGCACAGTGATGTCCCGTTCGAACGGCGATTCCCCTGTTATCCAGCAAAATGCCCAAATCCTGCGGATGGACTTTGTCAACGACAAAGGAAATAACACTGATCTTGTCTTTTGCCTTGCCAATAATTCTCAGTCCGTTGATTTGCTCGAGTTGCTGCGTTGCATAACGGAGCAACGCATTCTCGTGCTGGCGGATATTGTCCTTTCCAACTGCTTTTGTAAAGTCCAGCGCTGCTTTGAAAGCAACCGTGTCGGCAATATTTGGAGTACCTGCTTCAAACTTGTAGGGAAGATCGGCGTAAGTAATATTGTCGAAATACACTTCCTTGATCATTTCTCCTCCCCCCTGATAGGGCGGCATAGATTCTAACAAATTTTTCTTGCCATACAACACACCAACACCAGTGGGGCCATAAATTTTATGAGAAGAAAGAACAAAAAAATCGCAATCCAGATCCTGAACATCAATATCCAAATGAACACTTGATTGTGCACCATCCACTAAAACAACAGCACCAACTGCATGTGCTTTCTCAATAATTGTCTTTACGGGATTGATTGTCCCCAATGCATTGGATACATGCACAATCGAAACCAGCTTTGTTTTTTCACACAGCAGCTTCTCAAATTCGTCCATCATCAACTCTCCACGTTCATTGATAGGGATCACTCTGAGTACAGCGCCTTTTTCCTGAGCCAGAATATACCAGGGAACAATATTGGAGTGGTGCTCCATATTGGAAATAATGATCTCATCTCCTGCTTTTATATTTTGCCTCCCCCATGTTTGTGCAACAAGGTTGATGCCTTCAGTTGTGCCACTTGTGAAGATGATCTGTTCGCGGCTTTCAGCATTGATGAATTGTTGCGCAGTATCTCTTGTTGCTTCAAATGCAGCCGTAGCTTCTTCAGCTAAGGTGTGAATGCCGCGATGAATGTTCGCATTGTAATTGCTGTAATAATCAACCAATGCATCGATTACCGCTTGCGGCTTTTGTGTTGTTGCAGCATTATCAAAATAAACCAACGGTTTGCCTTTCACTTCGCGGGTCAATGCCGGGAAGTTTTTGCGTACTGCAACAATGTCGTACGCCTTGTTTATATTGATCGTTTCAATCATTGTTTTTCAGTTCGACTAATTGGTGATAACAAATTCGGGTCAATCTAATTCAACACCTAATCTTTCAGAGATCAGTTGATCAACATACTGCCTTACCTTTTCAGGTTTGATATGTTCTAAAATATCAACTGCAAACGCGTGTATCAATAATGACTTTGCGGCCTTTTCACTAACGCCTCTAGAGCGCAAGTAGAAAAAAGCCTCCTCGTCCATTTGTCCGACCGTACAACCGTGAGAACATTTTACATCGTCTGCAAAAATTTCCAACTGTGGTTTTGTATTTACAGAAGCATCATTCGAAAGCAAAAGGTTCTTGTTGGACTGATAAGCATTTGTTTTTTGCGCATCTTTCTGAACGAAGATCTTTCCATTAAAAACTGCCGTTGAACTATCGTCTACAACGCCTTTATATAATTCATTGCTTTCGCAATGAGGTTTTACATTGTCAACCACAGTATGGTTATCAACGTGTGTCTTCCCTTTCAGAAAATACAAACCATAAAAATGGGATTCAGAATGTTCTGCTTCCATTGCAATGTTCAAGTTGTTACGCACAATTCCACCGTCCAGAGTAACGGTAACTGTATTGACCAAACTCTTTCCGATTTGACGGATATGCGTTGTATTTACCTGGTTTGCGTGGGCAGCATCATTTTGAATTCTGTAATATTCAAGCAATGCGTCTTGCTCAACAACAATTTCCGTAACCTGGTTAATAAAGCTTTCCGATTTTCCAATGGTTGCATAGGTCTCAGCAAAAATCACCTGTGCCTTTTGGGCCAGATAGATCAGTGTCCTTGGCTGTGAAAGAATATTGGCCGTTTTTGCATCAACAATATTATAGATGTAAACAGGATGTTCAACGATGTTTCCCTTTTTGACATGAATGAAAACACCCTCTGCAGCAAAAGCCGTGTTCAGTGCGTTTAATCCGTCCTTGATGTATTTTCCACTATGACCTAAATGCTGTAACACGAGCTCACGGTATTCATTCTTTGTTGCTTGGTCCAAAGAAATCACTGTAAGATTTTCTGAACGAATGGTAGAAAGTTCAGAACAATACAAGCCGTTTACAAACACCAATTCGTTGGCATCTTCATAACCGGGAAAGCGAATGGCCTCCAAATCCTTTTGAGTGATGCTGGAAGAAAGATTTTCTGGATTGAATGCATACTCCTTATTGAATACACTGCTGATGCGGGTGTACTTCCATTCCTCATGCTTTACGGTTGGCACGCCTAATGTATTGAACGAGTTGAAAGCATTTTGTTCAATCGGTGTTAATGCACTGCTACCGTTATTGGATTGCAGTTGCTGATATCTTTCATTAATAGTTTCGATTGTGTTCATGTTCTTTAATTAAGCTTCCTGTCCAACTTCGTTTTTAATGAAATCATAACCTCTTTCTTCAAGTTCAAGCGCCAGTTCCTTAGTTCCGGATTTTACTATGCGGCCATTGTATAATACATGCACAAAATCGGGAACGATATAATCGAGCAAACGCTGATAGTGAGTAACCACTAAAACTGCATTGTCTTTACTGCGCAATTTGTTTACACCGTTTGCAACAATTCGAATGGCATCAATGTCCAGACCGGAATCGGTTTCATCCAGGATAGCCAGCTTGGGTTCGAGCATCGCCATTTGAAAAATTTCATTTCTTTTTTTCTCACCACCCGAAAAACCTTCATTGAGCGACCGGCTTAAAAGAGATTGATTGATCTCCACCATTGCCATTTTCTCTCTCATCAATTTCAAAAACTGAACAGCATCATAAGGTTCCTGCCCACGGTACTTTCTTACTTCGTTCACTGCAGTTTTAATGAAGTTGGTTGTACTCAGCCCGGGGATTTCTACAGGGTATTGAAAAGCCAGAAAAATTCCTTCGCCAGCCCTTTCTTCTGGAGATAATTCCAAAAGATCCTTTCCTAAAAATTCAACCGAGCCACCCGTTACTTCATATTCAGAACGACCAGCTAATACTGAAGCCAATGTGCTTTTACCCGAACCGTTCGGTCCCATAATGGCATGAACTTCACCTGCTTTTATATCAAGATTGATTCCTTTTAAGATTTGTTTTTCTTCAATTCGTGCCTGTAAATTCTTTATCGAAAGCATGTCTTTTATTTTATTTCTGATTTTGTTACGTCTGATTTCTAAACAATGGCTACTTCGCGGAGTATCCGGCATCAGCAAATCCGATTATCCAACGCTGCCCTCAAGGCTAATTGCCAAAAGCTTTTGCGCTTCCACGGCAAACTCCATTGGTAATTGATTCATTACTTCCTTAGCAAAGCCATTGATGATCAACGCTACTGCCGTTTCAGTGTCAATACCTCGTTGATTGCAATAGAAGATCTGGTCTTCACCGATTTTTGAAGTGGTGGCTTCGTGTTCGACAACAGCCGTGTTGTTTTTTACTTCGATGTACGGGAAGGTATGCGCACCGCATTTATCACCGAGCAACAAGGAATCACATTGAGAAAAATTTCTTGCGCCATTCGCATTCTTTCCAACATGCACCAAACCACGATAACTGTTTTGACTAAAGCCTGCCGAAATACCTTTGGAAACAATGCGGCTTCTTGTATTTTTTCCAAGATGCTGCATCTTGGTACCGGTATCAGCCTGCTGATAATTGTTGGTTACTGCAACGGAATAAAATTCACCAATTGAATGATCACCTTTCAAAATCACACTAGGATATTTCCATGTGATTGCAGAACCGGTTTCCACCTGTGTCCACGAAATTTTTGATCTCACACCGCGACAAATACCCCGCTTCGTTACAAAATTGTAAATACCACCATTGCCTTCTTTATCGCCGGGATACCAGTTTTGAACCGTTGAATATTTTATTTCTGCATTATCAAGAGCAACCAGTTCAACGACCGCTGCGTGCAATTGGTTTTCATCACGCATCGGCGCCGTACAACCTTCAAGGTAACTTACGTAAGCTCCCTCATCGGCAATAATCAGTGTTCTTTCAAACTGACCTGTATTCTCTGCATTGATACGGAAGTAGGTTGACAGTTCCATCGGGCAACGGACACCTTTGGGAATGTACACAAACGAACCGTCTGTAAACACTGCAGAATTTAACGCTGCGAAATAATTATCGGTAACAGGAACAACACTGCTCAAATATTCACGAACAAGGTCAGGATGATTTTGTATCGCCTCAGTCATGGAACAGAAAATAATTCCTTTCTCTGCCAATTGCTCTTTAAATGTCGTTGCTATAGAAACAGAGTCAATCACTGCATCAACAGCAACCCCCGACAAGCGTTTTTGCTCATCCAGAGAGATTCCGAGTTTTTCGAAAGTTCTTCTTAATTCGGGATCAATTTCATCCAAGCTCTTCGGCTTCGTTTTTTGTTTCGGAGCAGAATAATAAATAATGTCCTGGTAATTAATTTTCGGATAGTGAAGATTGGCCCAATGCGGCTCTTCCATTTTTTGCCACTGGCGGAAAGCTTTCAGTCGCCATTCGAGCATCCAGGACGGTTCATTCTTTTTTGCAGAAATAAACCGGATAATATCCTCATTCAATCCTTTCGGTGCTTCATCTGCCTCAATTTCGGTAACAAATCCATACTTATATTCACTATTCACCGTATCATTTATCGCACTCATGCTTTCATCCACCTCCTGAACTTCAGGCTGGTAAACTTCTTCTGACTTCATTTTGCAAAAGTAGCCCTATTTGTACTAAAAAGTATAAATAGAAACTCACATTCTTTTGCAAAAAGCTTTCGAAATGCGAAAAATTTTTAAGCCCGGCGATCTTAGCGTGATGCGACTTTATAGGCCTCTTTTTTATCAAGACCATAAATATCTTCTCTTAACTGAAGCTGACCTTCGTTATCAACCCATGCCGTGAAATAGGTTAACGAAACGGCAACAGGCTGAGGCAATTTCACGGCTTGCTCCACTCCCAGGTTCATTGCCTTTCTAATTTTTTCCGGTGTCCATTTTTTGTCGCTTTTTAAAAGATAGGCCGCAAGCCTGGCAGGTTGCGCAAGACGAATACAGCCATGGCTAAATGTTCTTTTAGGATATTGGAACAATGCTTTTGCCGGCGTATCATGAAAATAAATTCCCTTATCATTAGGAAAAACAAATTTTACTTGTCCCAGAGAATTATGAGGTCCGGGCTTTTGACGAATCACAGGCAACCCGTTTTCGTAACCGGTAATTTCATAACCATTGTTGCGCAAGTAATTCTTGTTTGCTTCCATTGCAGGAAGAATTTCATTTTCAACAATGCTCGAGGGAACATTCCAGTAAGGGCTAAAGACGATGTAAGTCATTTCATCGTTGAACACTTCTGTCTGATGTGTTTCCGCACCAACAACAATATCCATATCAAACACTTCATCATTGCCCTGGTAAACATGCAGCTTGTATTCAGGGATGTTTGCTACCAATTTTATTCCTGGTGCGGACGCCGGGGAACTTTGCAACCTTTGCATATTGATCAGCAATTGTTGAATGCGATCTTCAACGGGTACATTTAATTGTTTTATCAGCAAGGCGTCTACTACTCCATTTTGCTTATATCCAAAACGCTTTTGAGCTTTTTGAACAGCTTTCACCAATTCATCTGTAAAAATTGATGAAGAGTCTTTTGAATTAAAATCGCCGCTTACAGCCAAGCGTTGTTTTATTTGCCTGATAACAGGATCGCTTTGACCTTTCAAATAAAATTTTTTTGTCGCTTTGACGGTATTCCATCCCCCATTTTTTTGAATAGCATAATATTTATCCAGTGCTTTTTGCAGCAATTCATATTTAGTATTGTAAGAAAAAGAAACAGGTTTTTTCTGAGTGCTGTCATTGGCAAAGGCAGAAAAATTATTTGCACTAAAAAATAAAACAATGACAATACTGTTAATACGGATCAGCGTTCCCATCTTTCACACAGTTTTCGATGCTTCCTCAAAATCGGGGAATCGAAAATGATAAAACAAGAAGCGGGCCGAATGGATGTGTTTTGCCCAGGAAAAATCTCCGTTAGAAAAACAGTTTCTCTTGCAAAATATAAACAACTGCGCCGGCTAAATATCCAATCAATGCCAGCAAACTGATTCGTTTCAAATACCAGATGAAGTCAATTTTTTCTATTCCCATAACAGCAACGCCGGCAGCAGAACCAATAATTAAAATACTGCCGCCTGTGCCGGTGCAATAAGCAAGAAATTCCCAGAAATAATGATCGGTTGGATATTGTTGCAAATTATACATGCCCATTGATGCAGCAACCAACGGAACATTGTCAACAATTGCTGAAAGCAAACCAATCAACAGCACGATTATGTTTTGATTCTTTATTTTTTGATCCATCGTTTGAGCCAGCAAATGCAAAACCCCTGTTGATTCCAGGGCAGCAATTGCCAATAAAATGCCAAGAAAAAATAAAATACTTGTCGTGTCTATTTTTCGCAGCGCATAGGAAACAGTGTAATACTTTCTGTCCTGTTCATCTTTATCGCTGTGAAGAATTTCAACAATCATCCACAGCAATCCAAGTCCGAACAATATTCCCATAAACGGTGGCAAATGCGTCAACGTTTTAAAAACAGGAACAAGTAAAAGAATCGCAATGCCCGTAAAGAAAACAATATTTCGGTGTAATTCATTTGGCGGATTTTCGTCTGCAAATTCTTCGGCAGGAACCTGGACATCTCCTTTCAAAAAAAATTGCATCGAAATCAAAGGAACAAGCAGGCAAACGAATGAAGGAACGATCAGCTTGACAATAATATTTGCTGCAGTTATTTGTTTGCCAATCCAAAGCATTGTAGTTGTTACATCTCCAATCGGTGACCATGCGCCACCGGCATTGGCAGCAATAACAATAATGCCGGCAAACATCAAACGGTCTTTTTTATCTGCAATTAATTTTCGGATCAGAGAGATCATTACAATTGCTGTAGTCAAATTATCGAGCACTGCTGACAAGAAGAAGGAGAGCAAAGCAATGATCCACAAAAGTTTTCTTTTGTTTTTGGTTGTGATCCTTTTTGTGATAATTTCAAAACCATCATGCGCATCTATCAATTCAACGATGGTCATTGCGCCCAACAAAAAGAAAAGTATTTGAGAAACATCGCCAAGATGCTGAATCAAAGCGGAAGTAATTATTTCTTTTTGTTTTGAAAAAACAATAAAAAATACCCAGCATAAAACACCAATCATTAAAGCAATTGAAGCTTTATTAATTTTAATTGAGTGCTCTAATGCGATTGCCAAATATCCAATTACAAATGTTGCAATCAATAAACTCACCATAGGCTCCAAATCAATTTTTCAATTTTCTTTACACTTTTGTTTTGCCTTCAACGTTAAAGTGCAAATAAACAACTAATGAAAAGGACAGGACTGATTTTAAGCATTGTATTTGTTTTAATTGCCGCTTCAGCAAAAGCCCAGGATTATAAAATGGGATTAGGAATACGATTAAGCTCTAACCCTGCCATCGTTAATAATTCCATCAGCTTCAAATATTTTTTTACAGATAAAACTGCGGCAGAAGCTTTGTTTTCATTAGAGAAACCCTTTGCATTGGGCCTGCTTGTTGAACAACACCAGCCCTTTATGGGAAACGGTTTTAAATATTTTTACGGAGGCGGAGCCTATGCTGCTTTCAGCGGAGAAAAAACAGTAGGCCTTCAAGGCGTTTTAGGCCTTGATTATAAGTTGCCGTCCATTCCTTTTAATCTTTCGGTGGATTGGAAACCAGAACTGACACTTGCCAACCAGGTAAGTTTTGAGCCGGCTGCATTGGGATTGAGTGCAAGATTCACTTTCAAGTAAGTAACAAGATTCACTTTAAGTAATTAACAAGCTTTCCCCATTAGTTGCGGTTTTGGACCCCGTAACCGAAGATCTCTGCAATTTTTTTGCGGATTAATGCAACAATTTCCTTTATTTTGGTTGCAATTATTGCTGACATGCTTAAGAAAGAGAGACAAGCTTACATCCTTCAC
>Ga0207647_10000950_pt1 | contig 22415 bp, 16 predicted proteins | sample KBSCornC2_FD_184295 | JGI IMG/M metagenome (GOLD analysis project Ga0207647, IMG submission 184295) | Corn rhizosphere microbial communities from Kellogg Biological Station, Michigan, USA - C2 (SPAdes) (version 2) | ecosystem: Host-associated > Plants > Roots > Rhizosphere ... | reverse complement strand
GAGGGGCTTGCCCCCGCTGGTTGAAAAGAAACCAGCAACACACTAATACCCCACTACGGAGGCTGGTAGCTAACGAATGCGGTAGGTACGACCTTTCCAAACGACGATGATCTCGCCACCGAGTTGGTCCGCGATGGTTTTGATCGCGGGCTCATCGGCAATCAAGGATCGATAGGATTCGGAGTCGCGATGGTAAGTGGTAACTGATCTGGACTTGTCGTAGGCGGTGTCGATCCAAACGCCTTCCTGCTTGCGGAATTGCCGACCCGCGACGGACCTGGTATCCGAGACGCTGTCTTTGGCGGTCTCTTCATCATCTCTATCACGTTCTCGTCGACTTGGCGGAGCCGCTGCGCCTTGTGCCGTGGCGGCGCCGGCTACGACAGATTTGTTCTTAGCGGCGCGAGCACGCGCCGTTGCAGGCTCTTCGCCTTTCTTGCCAACTCCGAATTCAAAATCCTGCGATGTAACTTCTTTAGGAGCTACCTTGACTTCCGCTGCCGGTTTTCCCGCTACATCTTCATTCTTTTGTCGCTTCTCGTCGTTCACATCAAGTTTTGCAGGAGAGGGCGCCGGAGGTTCTGTGGCCGCGGCCGGCTGTGATTCTGATTTCGTTACCGGCGCCTTCGCCAGCGGCGCCGACGTTGTTACGTCCGCAGGCGTTGCCTGGGGAACCGGAGTGGGCGACGCTTGCGGTTCATTTTTCGGTTGGACTTCTTTGTTAACAGGAACATCAGCCGGCTTACTACTTTCGTACGCTAAGCCTCGTTGTGGCGAACTGGATTCAACCTGCTCTGCAACGTTTCTGGAGGAATCAGAGCGAGCAGTTTGAACCTGCGAAACGTATTCACTCGGTCTGTTTGATCGCAATGCAACGAATCCGATAACTGCCACAACGATCAATCCCAGCGCCGGTGCGGCGTACCTCAAGACCATCGGCGTCAGGAGACCCGCCAGAAATTTTCTCCAACCCGCAGGAGCTGAAAGATTATCGGCCGGCTCGGCAATCACCACTCCCGCCGACGCGCTGAGCTGAACCACGATCTCACGACACCGCAAGCACTCAGCGAGATGTTGGGTATAGCGTGCTCGTGTCTTGGCAGGCAGCGCGTTCTCCGCATACGCATTCAGTTCGTCAGCATCGAGATGGTCTTGCGGTTCGGGCGCGAAAACATCCTGTCGCTGCCCCAATCGCCGCAACAAAAGATCCATTTCGTTGTTTGTTTCCTGTTTCATCTCGATCAGAACGCTGCCTTGTTAAGAACGTAGCGGCGCGTATACCTTGCAGTCAATCCACAGATTACACAGATTCCTTACTCAAAAGCGCCTCCAAATCCGTCTCCATAAACTGCGCCACTTCCGCAAACGACCGCTCCGTTTCCGCCTGTGTCCAACCCCGTTCATCAATCAGGATCTTTGTGACTCGTTTACGTAAGTCACCTTGAATCCGCGTCAAGCGACGGCTCGCAGTGGCTTCGTGAACACCAAGCACCGCACCCGCTTCACGCAGTCGCAGATTATCGAAGTAATAAAGCTTCACCAGCAGACGGTCTTCGGCGCCCAATTCCTGAATCGCTTTACCCAATGCTTGTTGCATATCAGCTTGAGCAAAGCTATTTGAGATTGATTCCTCTGGCGACGGGATTCCGGCCATAACAGTCTGGCCCGGACCATCCTGTGCATCGCGCGCAAGCCGGTCGAATTCTGCGTCTTCTTCTGTCTGTACGAGGCGCGACTGTTTTCGAAAAGTATCGACTGCGAGTTGGGCCACGACTGCACGCAGCCAACCCGCGAGCGAGCCGCGACCAGAGTAATAAGCCAGCTTGCTCGCCGGTGTTCCGTCTTCGCGGACTCGCAGTCCGTAGAGCTCAGCCCAGATCGATTGCGCGAGGTCTTCCGCGGCATCCTCGTTAGAGCTCGCCGAACGAGCTGCGGAGCGAACGGTTGGTTTGAAGCGTTCGACCAGATCGTTCCAGGCGTTTTCATCGCCACGCTCACAGGCGATAATCAAACAGAGATCGTCGGCCTGCATATCGTCGATAAACTTCGCGATGTCAGCCTTAGCAGTATTGGGCTCGTCCTTTAATAGATACTTGTGAACGGCGGCGGTGATTCGCGGCACCAGGAACTCGCGACTGAGCGAACGATTGTCACTCGCACGGGCAAGTAACCGGCCGGCGCCTTCGTTCAGTAAACTCTGGATTTCAGGTTTTGCGGGTTCCACGGAAAGTCTCGACAACTGGGGCCTAATCCTATCACCTCGCCGCCTGTTTGATGCACAAACTCTAAGCCTGCGAAGCAGGCGGCCGAATAAACCTTTCAAAAGCCTGCGAAGCAGGCGACGGCATAAAGCCTGGGGCGCAAGCCCCAGGATCGTGCAAAGAAAATGATTCGAGCCTGCGAAGCAGGCGGCAGCGCTGTCGCCCGTTTCACGGCTCGCGCCTCTTTTGTTGTTGGGATCCTGGGGTTTGCACCCCAGGCTTTATGTTGTCGTCCGCTTCGCGGACTTTGGGATAAACTACCCAAAATGCTGCGCGTCACAGAAATTTTCCGCTCCATTCAGGGCGAGTCAACGCATGCTGGGCGACCGTGCACCTTTGTGCGTCTGACCGGCTGCCCGATGCGGTGTGTCTGGTGCGACAGTGAGTACACGTTTAGCGGCGGCGAGCACTATTCGATCGACGATATTCTCGTGCAGGTCGAAGCATTTGGGTGCAAACTCGTCGAGGTTACGGGCGGTGAACCACTCGCGCAAAAGGAGGCTTTCAACCTTATCCAGCGCCTCTGCGATGAGGATTACGAAGTCCTCATCGAAACCGGCGGCTACGTCTCGACCGCCGATGTCGATCCGCGAGCGAAGATTATTCTGGACATCAAGTGTCCCGCCTCAGGCGAAGAACCGAGAAACGACTGGTCAAATCTCCAACGGCTTCGGGCGGATAAGGACGAAGTGAAATTTGTTATCGCCGACGAAGGCGATTGGACCTACGCGAAGCGCATCATCCAGGAAAACGATCTCGAAGCTCGCGCGAGGGCCATCCTGATTTCACCGGCGTGGGGACAGGTCGATCTGCGACAACTCGCCGCTTGGGTTGCGGAGAGTGGAATGAAGATCCGCATGCAGTTGCAACTGCACAAATACATCTGGGGACCTGACGTCAAAGGAGTCTAATGGGCGGCTCAACTGACATCGAGACTGAAGAATTTGAAGCAGCGGCCGTCGCAGATGATGGACCACAGCTCGCCATTTGTCTCGTCTCTGGGGGTATGGACTCCTGCGTCACGGCTGCAATCGCTTATGAAGAAAACGATGAGCTTGCGTTCCTGCACGTTTCATATGGACAGCGAACTGAGCGCCGAGAGCGTGAAGCATTTGAAGCTTTGGCGGATCATTACAACGTAAAGTCACGACTGGTAATCTCACTCGAACATCTCGCCAGGATTGGTGGGTCATCTCTAACCGACGCAAGCATGCCCATTACCACTGCGGATCTTTCAGCGCAAGGGATTCCTTCCAGTTACGTTCCTTTTAGAAACGCTCACTTACTCGCAGCCGCAGTGAGCTGGGGTGAAGTGAATAACGCAACAGCAATTTATATCGGCGCAGTGGCCGAAGACTCATCTGGCTATCCGGACTGCCGGCCGGCGTTTTACGACGCCTTTCAAAACGTGATCGACACCGGCACGAAGCCGGAAACACGCATCGAGATCAGGACTCCAGTGATCGCAATGCGTAAGTCGGAAATTGTCCGCAGAGGCATTGAACTGGCCGCGCCCTTGCACCTGACGTGGTCATGCTACAAGGAATCGGAACGGGCCTGCGGAAACTGTGATTCGTGCGCTCTGAGGCTGCGAGCATTTCGCGAGGCTGGAGCCACTGATCCGATACCTTACGTGCTTGACAGTAGTCGTTTTGCTTATTAATTTTAGGACACTTCTAAGTGTGTTGAATTATTACAACCAGTAAAGAGTGTGGGCGCATCCGAGTCTTCGCAGGCTCGAGCCTACATAACGACGGAGGAATCTCTAGATGATTGGCAGATACTTTTTTGGAGCGTTAATGGTAGCCATTCTGGTGGCGTTCGCTTCTTTGACCGCAGTAGCCCAGGTTGGCGAGTTACGTGGTCACGTTTGGATGCAACAGGCGGACGGTCAAAAGGTTCCCCTGGCTGATGCACAGATCGACGTCTTCCGGACTGACATGAAAGCGGATTATCACGTGAAGACGAACAAGAAGGGTGAGTTCGTATTCGCGGGCTTGCCCTTCATTGGCGTGTACGCAGTTGCCGCGAGTCATCCGACTGCAAAACCAAACTGGGTTAATGGTATTAGAGCCGGACGCGACATTCCCTGTGACATCACAGTGACGCCCGGTGATGGCAAGCGACTCACTTTTGATGAGATCAAAGCCGCGGGTGCTGGTGCACCCACTCCCGCTGCGGGAACCAGTGGTGGCAACTCAGGCGGCGGTGAGAGCGCAGAAGCAAAGGCCAAGCGCGAAGAGATGTTGAAAAAGAACGCCGAGATCGAAGCGGGCAACAAGAAGATCACGGAAGCAAACGAGGTCATCGCACGCACCTTCAAGGCGGGTAACGAACAATTGGGCCTCGCGAATGCAGCGAGCAAAGCCAGTAATTCCGACGATGCAATTGCGAAATATACAGCAGCAATCGCTCAGTACGATGAAGGTTTGGCTGCGGATGCGGATCAACCTGCGATTCTTACCAACAAAGCAGTCGCCTTGAAGGGACGTGGCGTCGAGCGTTTCAATGCGACCGTCAGATCAAAGACTCTCGATGATGCCGGCAAGACGGCAGGATTGCAGACTGCTAAAGACGATTTCAAAGCAGCTGCTGAAACTTCGAGTAAAGCGGTAGCCATGATCAAGGCACAGCCGGTGCCGACTGAAGCTGCCGAACTTCAGCGCTACAACGCCAACAAATACGCCGCGATGCTCACTAATGCCGAATCCATGCGACTTCACGTCAGTAAGGGTGGCGATCCAAATGCGGCAGACGCCGGAATAACGGCTTACAAAGACTACATCGCCGTCGAAACCGATCCGGCTAAGAAGTCCAAAGCGCAGCTCGACATGGCGCAGATGCTGCTTGACTCTGGCGCGGCGGATAAGGCTTTGACTGAGTTCAAAGCCATCCTGGCAACGACTCCCGACAGTCCGGAAGCAAACCTCGGCGCAGGTCTGGCAGTCTACGCAGGCGGCGATAAGGCGAAGTATCAGGAAGCTGCAAACTACCTGCAGAAGTTTGTGGAAGTGGCGCCCGATTCAAACCCGATGAAGAACGACGCCAAAGCGATTCTCACTGAACTGAAAAACACTGAGAACGTAACGCCTGAGAAGACGCCCAAAACACCCCGTAAGCGCCCATAAACTTATCCACGGATTACGCAGATTACACAGAAAGTGAATCTGCGTAATCTGTGGATGTCTTGTAAAATTCCTCACGATTTTTGCTGGAATCCTACCTTGACACTCTTCGTGTTCAAACTGTACTATGACTGCACAACGATGTTTGTACGATCGTTGTATTGATAGAATCGGTCATGCCTCGCGCCCCATTCGGCGCCTCCAATCCACCCAGAACCAGGGGATGTACCCAACTCCCGAGAGCTTTCTAGTGCACAAATGTCAGCCAAACTAGGCGAAATACTGGTACGCGAAAATCTTATTAGCCCTCAACACTTGAGAGAGGCCCTCGACTACCAACGGGAACATGGTGGCCGGCTGGGCTTCAATCTCGTCAAACTCGGGCTTGTAAGCGACGACATGATCACTGCCGTTCTCTCACGGCAGTACGGTATACCTTCCGTCAATCTCGACCTTTTCAACATCGACCCTTCCGTCCTTAGTCTCATCCCTCAGGAGGTCGCGCAAAAACATTCAGTTTTGCCCCTCTCTCGTGTGGGCGCCACGCTCACTCTCGCCATGGTCGATCCCACTAACGTGTTCGCCATGGACGACGTCAAGTTTATGACCGGCTTGAACGTCGAACCCGTCGTGGTTGCCGAAGGCAGTGTGCAACAGGCAATCGCGAAGTATTACGGCAGTTCCCGCGAAATCGAACTCGCCTCTGCGCAGATAGAAGAAGTTACCCCGGAACTCAGCACGAAGAGCAACGGAAACGGCGCCATCACGCACGCCGATCTTGTCTCCTTAGACAGCATCGACTTCGACACCGGGCAGACCGAGGACGTAGAGGTAGTCGAAGACAACGAGGAGATCGATCTTTCCACCCTTTCACGCATGAGCGAAGACGCGCCTGTCGTGCGTCTGGTCAACGTGCTCTTGGTTGACTCGCTACGACGCGGCGCTTCCGACATTCACGTCGAACCTTACGAAAAAGAGTTACGCATCAGATTCCGTATTGACGGCGTGCTCTACGACGTGATGCACCCGCCCCTGAAACTTCGCGATGCTCTCATCTCACGTATCAAGATCATGTCGAAACTCGACATCTCCGAGAAACGTCTTCCCCAGGATGGACGCATCAAGATCAAAGTGAAAGTCGATTCGCGTAGGCGTGAGCTCGACTTTCGTGTTTCCACTTTGCCGACTCTCTTCGGTGAAAAAGTCGTGCTTCGTCTGTTGGACAAACAGAACCTGATGCTCGACATGACCAAACTCGGTTTCGAACCTGAATCACTGGATAAGTTCAAACGAAACATCTCCAAGCCGTACGGGATGGTCCTTGTGACTGGTCCAACCGGAAGCGGTAAGACCAACACTCTCTACTCGGCTCTCCAGTCGTTGAATACGGTCGACACCAATATCATGACGGCGGAAGACCCGGTCGAGTTCAATCTGCCCGGCATCAACCAGGTGCAGATGAAAGAACAGATCGGGTTGAACTTCGCCGCTGCTCTTCGCTCCTTCCTGCGCCAGGATCCAAACATCGTTCTGGTCGGTGAAGTTCGCGACTTTGAAACGGCAGAAATCGCCATCAAAGCCGCACTCACCGGTCACCTCGTACTCTCTACCCTGCACACCAACGATGCTCCCTCAACGATCTCACGTCTTATGAACATGGGCATCGAACCCTTTCTTGTTGCCACCAGCGTAAACCTCATCCAGGCACAACGACTGATTCGCCGCATCTGCAAAGACTGCAAACAGGAACATCAAACGCCGGTCGAAGCGCTAGTCGAAGTGGGTTTCTCGCCAGAGGAAGCCAAGTCGATGAAGACCTACAAGGGCAAAGGATGTTCGACCTGCAATAACACTGGCTACAAAGGACGAATTGGACTTTACGAAGTGATGGAAATCACCGACGAGATTCGAGAACTGATCTTGATCGGGGCTTCCGCACTTGAATTGAGGAAGAAGGCGATCGACGACGGCATGATCACTCTCCGCGAATCCGGCTTACACAAGATTCGTGCCGGCGTGACCACGCCCGAGGAAGTCGTTCGTGAAACGGTCGCCTAACCGAGGAGAACGAAGATGCTTAGACCAATTGCAATAGCCCTGATCCTTGTGCTGTCCGTGGGCATAATGCTGCCTTTCGCGAACGAAGCTCATGGAATCAGGCAGACTGTACAAGTTGGACAACAACGACGTCATCATCGCTATCGTTCACGCGCGTGGTGGCGACGTTATCGTGCGCGCTTGCGACAAAAGAGGTTGGACGCTGAGATGGCGGCCCATCGAAAGCAAACGCTCACACTCCCCCAAAACATCAATGTGGCCGAGCTCCAGGGTCTCTCGGGTCTGGAGTTACCGTCACTGCCTTCAAACTCTGCGACGAGCGCAACTCTGCCGCCGCCAGTCATGACCGGCAATGTTACGCCCGTTGCGAATCATTCAAACGGTGCGACACGTCCACGTGTTGTCAACGCGGAACGCCCGGCATTCAAGACGTCCGAGGCGAACATGCCCGGACAAATGAATCTCGCGGTAGTCGCGTTGAGCAGACCGAATCCAGCGTTCCTGACTTCTCGTGAAGAGAAGAAGATGCTGGGCGGAGTGGCTGTTGCGGATCTGCGCCGGATGGTTATCGACAAGATGGTCTCGTCCGGTGGTTGGGTCGTCAACGACTTCGTTCGAGAAGTTAACGGTTCCCGCGTTTTTGTAGTTACAGCGCGAACGCCGAAGGATGCGCTCACGCCGGAGAAAGTGTGGACCTTCTATTTCACCGAAGCGGGTGGCCGCATTTACGGGCTGACCACTGACACAACGGTTGAGAACGCAGAACGCATGACGACTGAAGCCGAGCGCTTTATTGAATCGTTGCGCGCGAAAGCCGCAACCGCAGACGGCAGCAAGTAATTCAAACTCTGATAGGTCCTATAGGACCTATAGGACCTATTAGAGGATCCCCGACGCAGGAGATGACGACCTAGATGCGACTCAACGAATCCGCTCCGCAAATCTCTCTCTCAGAACTGCTGAGAAAGCTGTCCGAACTCGGCGGTTCGGATCTTCATATCACGACCGGCTCGCCGCCGCAGGTTAGAGTTGACGGGCATCTTCGTCCGCTCGACATGTATCGCGTGCTTACGTCAGCAGATACAAAACAACTTGCTTACTCGGTTCTGACTGATGCTCAAAAACACCGGTTCGAGGAAAACCTCGAACTGGACTTCTCGTTCGGCGTCAAAGGCTTGTCGCGCTTTCGCGCCAACTTGTTCAACCAGCGCGGCGCTGTGGGCGCAGTGTTTCGCGCCATTCCGTACGAGATCAAAGCTTTCGAAGAACTGGGATTGCCGGCGATTGTCAAACAACTTTGCGAGAAACCACGTGGACTGATTCTTGTTACTGGACCAACCGGATCCGGTAAGTCAACCACACTCGCCGCAATGATCGACAAGATCAATCGCGATCGTCACGATCACATTCTGACGATCGAAGACCCGATCGAGTTTCTACACAATCACAAGGGCTGTTTGATCAACCAGCGCGAAGTTAACGCCGATACGCATGGATTCGCCGCCGCGCTGCGAACTGCACTACGTCAGGACCCGGACGTGGTTCTGGTCGGCGAAATGCGCGACCTCGAAACGATCGAGTCAGCCCTGCGCATCGCTGAAACCGGTCACTTGACTCTCGCGACGCTGCACACCAACTCAGCCGCTTCTACGATCAACCGTATTATCGACGTGTTCCCTTCCGATCAGCAGGCTCAGATTCGCGCGCAGCTATCACTCGTGCTTGAAGGAATTTTGTGCCAGGCACTACTGCCTCGCGCTGAAGGCGGCGGCCGTGCAATGGCTCTGGAGATCATGGTGCCAAACAGCGCTATCAGAAACTTGATCCGTGAAGACAAAGTCCACCAGATCTACTCCATGATGCAGACCGGTCAGGACAAATACGGAATGCAGACGTTCAATCAGGCTTTGGCGACGCTCTATCACAAGCGCCAGATCACTTTGGACACCGCCATGCAACGTTCGTCGAACGTCGATGAGTTGCGCGAGCTGATCGACCGTGGCTCGGGATTGAACGCGCCAAACGGTCAGAAGCCGCACGCGAGCCCTTATGCTCAAGCCCGGCCGATTGGTAGTCGACCAAACGTGCAAAACAGATAAGCCACTCTGGAGCTTACAGCCATGCCTACATTTGTTTTCAAAGGCCGCAACCGATTGAACGAGATCGTTGTCGGCGAACGCGTCGCGGATAATCGCGAAGCGCTGCGTGGGATTCTGCGGAAAGAACAGGTAACGCTGACTTCCGTGAAGGAAAAAGGCCGTGAGATCGGCATTCCTAAGATCGGTGGTCGAAAGAAAGTTAAGTCGAAAGACTTGTCGATCTTTACGCGCCAGTTTTCAGTGATGATCGACGCCGGCCTGCCCCTCGTCCAATGTCTCGAGATCCTGGCCCAGCAACAGGACAACAAATACTTTCAGCAGATTCTCCTGCAGGTGCGCCAGGACGTCGAAGAAGGTTCGACACTGGCGACCGCAATGGCGCGACATCCGCGTGTGTTCGATCAGCTTTACGCCAACATGGTTGAGGCCGGAGAGACGGGCGGTATTCTCGATCTGATTTTGCAGCGGCTCTCGACGTTTATCGAGAAGATCGTCAAATTAAAACGCGACATCATCTCCGCCATGATCTATCCGGCCGCCGTGATCCTGCTTGCGATCGCTGCTGTCGCCGTCATCATGATCGTAGTGATCCCGCAGTTTCAGAATATCTTTCTCGGCCTGCTTGGACCAGGCGAACAACTGCCGTTGCCGACGAGAATCGTAGTTGGAATCAGCAACTTTCTTGCTGGTTGGGGAGGTTTAGTGATTCTCGCATCGGTGATTGGTACCGGTGTTGCGATCAAGTTCTACTACCGGACACCAGCCGGTAGAAAAAACATCGATCGGGTACTTCTCAAAATACCAATCCTGGGCGACATCTTTCGCAAGATTGCCGTCGCACGCTTTTCGCGCACGCTTTCGACGCTGCTCTCTTCCGGTGTTCCGATTCTCCAGTCGTTGGACATCACCGCAAAGACTTCCGGCAACGTGATCATCGAAGAAGCTATTACAAACGTGCGGGTGGGTGTAGAACGTGGTGAAAGCTTCGTCGATCCCCTGAAAGCCACGGAAGTCTTCCCACACATGGTGGCCCAGATGATCGGCATCGGCGAACAGACCGGCGCGCTCGACGCGATGCTTGGCAAGATCGCCGATTTCTACGAATCCGAAGTCGACTCCGCCATCGCCAACCTGTTGACCCTGATGGAACCCCTGTTGATCGGGTTCCTCGGCGTCACCATCGGCTCAATCGTCATCGCAATGTACCTGCCTTTGTTCACCCTCATCGGCAAACTCTCGCAGAGCCACTGAAACTCGAGCCATAGACACGCATCAAGGCACAACGACATAAGTCGTTGTGCCTTTTTGTGCGTAGTGCATTAGTTTGAATTGGGATCAACGCCGAAGGCGTTCGCTAACCTCAGCCCAGGGTTCGAGCATCGCGAGAAACCTGGGGATCAAAGTCTAAATTTCGTATCAACCCTGAAAAGGGTTCGCCAAAAGAGGAACCCTTTCGGGGTTTATTGTAAGGGTGGTGATCTGATCCCAGGGTTGTCGCTCCGCTCCAACCCTGGGCTAGGGTTAGCGAACGCCTTCGGCGTATCATCAAATTCAAACTGATGCAGTACCCTTTTTGTGCTTCCTGTAGCTTGTCATTCTTAGCGCTGCTATAATCGTTACACCCCTGCAGAAACCCCCTTAGCTCTCCCTCAAATGCACGAGAGTTTTTGGAAGAAATATGTCCAGTAAGCGTTCGGAAGCCAGTTCTTCAATCGTGGGGTCGAATACCGATCAACTCCCAAACCTGCAGAGCGCGGAGCTGGCTCAGTATTGGCTGGCCGCCGTAATCGAGTCTGCCGACGACGCAATCATCAGCAAAACGCTCGACGGTATCATCACCAGTTGGAACGAAGGCGCCAGGCGGATTTTTGGCTACGAGGCGGATGAAGTAATCGGAAAATCCGTCACCATCCTCATCCCCGAAGGACATCTCGATGAAGAGCCGGCAATCCTGGCGCGTTTACGAGCGGGCCAACGCATCGAACATTACGAAACCGTGCGCGTGCGAAAAGATGGTCGAATGATTGATATCTCGTTAACGGTTTCTCCGATCAGAGGTCCTGAAGGAAAAATCGTCGGCGCGTCCAAAATCGCACGCGACATCACCGAACAGCGCCAGGCGCGACGTGCACTCGATGAGGCCTCAGACCGTTTGAAACTTGCCCTCGATGCTGCGCGCCTCGGCGATTGGTCGTGGGACGCCGAAACGGACATCGTAACCATGTCCGAAACTGCGGGCATTATTTTCGGTATTCCTGCCGGTCCACTCATGACGTGGACTCAAATGAACTATCTCCTGCACGAAGACGATCGTGAACGGGCGCGCAGAGCCGTCGATACGGCACTCGCTACTCGAGGCGAATACGATATCGAGTACCGCGTCCTGCACTCGGATAAGTCAGATGGTTTGGTTTGGGTGGCATCGAAAGGTCATGGAGTCTACGCTGCCGACGGATCTGTAGTGGGAATGGTGGGACTGCTGCAAGACATCTCAACCCGCAAGTCCAACGAGGAAACGTTGCGCGACCAGGCAGAAGCACTGCGTACGCTCAACGAGATGGGACAAAGAATCTCCGCCGAACTGGATCTACACAACACGGTTCAGGCTGTCACTGACGCCGCGACGGAATTGATCGGAGCTCGCTTCGGCTCATTCTTCTACAACGTTCTCAACGAAGAAGGCGCGTCGTACATGCTGTTCACGCTCGCAGGTGTTCCTCGCGAGGCGTTCGAACATTTCCCGATGCCACGTGCAACCGATCTCTTTGGTCCGACTTTTCGTGGCGAGGGAGTCGTGCGGATCGACGACGTGAAACTGGATTCGCGCTACGGCAAAAACTCTCCGTATTACGGAATGCCTCAAGGCCATCTGCCAGTGACGAGTTATCTGGCTGTCCCTGTCGTTTCGCGATCGGGCGAGGTAATGGGTGGACTCTTCTTCGGTCATCCCGAACCCGGAATCTTCACCGAACGCGACGAAATAACAGTCTCGGGACTGGCTTCGCAAGCGGCCATCGCAATGGACAACGCGCGTCTCTATGAAGCCGCCCAAAAAGCGCGCGCGGAGGCAGAAAAAGCTGCGGCTGAAAATGAGCGACTCTACCGTCAGGCAGAAGAATCGAGCCGTCTGAAAGAAGAGTTTCTCGCAACGATTTCACACGAGTTGAGAACCCCGCTGAGTGCCATCCTCGGCTGGGCCAGGATGTTGCGGCTGGGCCAACTCTCCCCCGAAAACGTTGCCAAAGCTCTCGACACCATCGAACGCAACGCGCGCGCACAGGCGCAACTCGTGGACGATCTGCTCGACGTGTCGCGCATCATCACCGGCAAGTTGCGCATGGACGTTCGGCCCGCGGATCCGAATGCATTCATCGATGCGGCTGTCGAAGCGGTGCGGCCGGCGGCAGAAGCTAAAGGCGTGCGCGTGCAAAAAGTGGTGGACACGGGACTGCTCTCAATTCCAGGCGATCCGGTAAGACTGCAGCAGGTTGTTTGGAACTTACTCTCCAATGCGATCAAGTTCACACCGCGCGAGGGACGCGTGCAGATTCGATCAGAGAGGGTCAATTCACATCTCGAAATCGTGGTCAGCGATACTGGTCAGGGGATTGCACCAGACTTTCTACCGCACGTATTCGACCGGTTCAGGCAAGCAGACCAGAAGACCAGCCGGCAGCATGGCGGCATGGGATTGGGTTTGGCGATCGTTCGGCATCTTGTTGAGCTTCACGGCGGCACAGTGCGCGCCGATAGTGAAGGCGAAGGTAGAGGCGCGACTTTCACAGTGATGTTGCCGATTAGTCCCGTCTATCAAGTCGATACGTCAGGCAGTCGCGTACACCCGAGTGCACGAGATCTGTTGCCGCCATCTGATTCGACTGACAGGTTGGATGGTTTAAGAATTCTGGTTGTTGATGACGAGGGTGATACTCGCGATTTGCTGAAGCAGGGACTCGAATACTGTGGCGCGACGGTTAAGGTTGCTGACTCTGCCGGCGAAGCAATGGACCTGATGAAGACGTCGATTCCGGACGTTCTGATCAGTGACATAGGAATGCCGGGGACCGATGGTTACGATTTCATCCGGCAGGTGCGCAAGCTATCACGGCAGCGAGGCGGTAAAGTAGCGGCAATCGCGCTTACGGCGTATACGCGGATAGAAGATCGTTTGCAGGCACTGCGCGCCGGGTACGACATGCATGTGCCCAAGCCTGTGGAGTTGACGGAGCTCGTCGCCGTCGCCGCCAGCCTCGCCCGCCGGAATAATTAGAGCTCGAGTTTTTTGTTCTCACCCATGTCGGGTTGTTTTCCCGTGACGATCGAAGAGACAAAACTCAATGCATAGCCGATCGTGCTCGAGGGGCTGTCCCAATACTCAGCCTTCTCGAGACTGACTCTCAACAACGCAATTTCCGGATCCTCTTTCCCTTTCGGAAACCAAATCTTGAACTCCGGCCTCCACAACTCTTCAATCTTCTTCTGGTCGCGGACCAGTTCCCCCTTGCCACTGACTGACACATAACGTTGATTCTCAGGATCCGCAAAACTGACGTTTACTTTCGGCAGTCTCGCGATCTCACTCACTTTGTGTGACGACGAATTAGTGAAGAACCAGATGTCCCCATCCTCATCGATATCGCCGTTTGACGACATGGGCCGGCTGTGTAAGTCGCCGTTTTCATCAACCGTAGTCAACATACAACAATCAATATCCTTAACCAGCTCTCGAAGCTTCTGTAGATCGTCTTCTCGTCTTTGTGTTGCTGCTCCCATTGCAAACTCCCCCGTTTAAAATGTGCCGGGAGTCTGGCTGGACAACATCACAGATCCATGTCAGTGCTTCAGACTTTTTGTGCTAACTAGACTATACTCCGCGCGTGGCGAACTTTGTTCAATGCTCCACTCACGGGGAAACTGAAGAGACTTTTGTGTGTAGCCATCTGGTAGAAGGGACAGCTGGTTTAGGCTTCAATCGCAACGAGTCTTCCGACGAGAAGCCCTTTCCCGATGCGTGGTGCGACGACTGCAACCTGATCTTCCAGACTTATGGCGGCTGGAACGACGACTCGGAGAAACTGGTCCAGGTTCGCTTGCTCTGCTCCGGCTGTTACGAGAGATGTCGTATTCGCAACACGCGCACTGATGTCAGTCTGGACGATCTCGCGGAGCTGCGCTGGCAGTGTGGCTCGTGTGAGGAGTGGCACTACGGGCCATGTCTTGATTTCAGCTATTCGTCGCCTTTTTATTGGACTGACGAAAACGACGCGAAGAATCGGGTTGACGCACTCAAACCTCCCTTCAAGAGACTTCCAAAGAATTTCCTCGACGAAGACTTTTGCATCGTAAATGGCAGTTACTTCATTCGCGGAATCATCGATTTGCCAATCATCGGAACGACTGAGACGCTTCGCTGGGGAGTGTGGGGATCGCTAAAACGCGAGAACTTCCAAAAGCTCCTGACAGAGATCGGCGATCCAAAGCGGGTCGACTTGCCACCGATGTTTTCATGGCTAAGCAATTCGATCCCCGATTATCCGGAGACGTTAAATCTCAAAATGTACGCTCACATCCAGGAGTTGGGCGATCGTCCGAAGTTCGAGCTGGAGCCTTCCGATCATCCGCTGTCCGTGGAGTATTACGAGGGCATCACAGCGGAACGCGTCAAAGAGATCATGATGAGACGTTTGGACCTGCCGGAGATTTGAAGCTATCGAGTCTTCGGTAGCTGTACTTGATTCTTCATCACAATCCCGAACTGATCCTGCAAGACACGGTCGTATTCTTCGCGACTCGCCAGCAGTTGCTCGTGACGCGCTCGCTGTGGACCGGAGGTTGTGACGACACGCATATCGCCGGTCAGTGTGATTCGTCCGTCTTCAGTGACTCGAGAGCAGATAACGTTTTGTGTGAAGTGTGATTCGGGAGAGGTTTGGTGGAAGCGACACATCTCTTCGTAGTCAGGGAAGCCGAATGATTGGCGTGTAAAACGGTACTGCGGCTGCCAGTCCTCCCCTCGTTCCGGCGCAGCAAAATCAGGTAATCACCATCCTCGTCAATGCGGAATGATTGCGTCCCCTGAACCTGTACCTCACGCGAATCAAGTAACAGCGGTTTGAGAAAAGAGTCTCCGAAACCAACGTCCACAAGCCAGCGCTCATCCAGAGTTACGGCTAACGCCATATGATCGAAAAGGGGTCCGAACCCGCCCTGACGGTTCGCAACACCCGCCGCGAGCATCTCCACCTGAAATCCAAGAGCGCGCAGCAGTCCCGCAAATGAACCGTTGCATTCGTAACAAAAGCCGCCACGTCTTTGCTCGACGATCTTTTTGTACAGCGCCTCTCCTTCAAGAACGATGGGCTCGCCCGCGTGAATACTCAGGTTCTCAAAAGGCACAGTCTTCAAATGCGCCACCTGGAGATCACGCAACGTTTGCGCGGTGGGTTCGATTGAGCCCGTGTAGTTAATCCGTCTTAAATATGCCTCCACATTCATAGCCACAAAAAAGCACAAAAGGCACAAGAAGTTCAAATGAAGAAGGGTACTGATTCAGTTTGAAAATACGCCGAAGGCGTTCGCTAATTTCAGCCCAGGGTTAGAGCGTAGCGATACCCTGGGATTAGAACCTCATTAGACCAGGAACCCTGCAAGGGTTCACCAACCGCCTAACCCTTTCAGGGTTTCGTCAATTGGAATTATGTCCCCAGGGTTCTCGCTGTGCTCGAACCCTGGGCTGAAATTGGCGAACGCCTTCGGCGTATTTTCAATACTGAACCACTACTCGAAGAAGCTATGCTTTGACAATCTAGGTATCGGCTCGTATGATGCCTACCGATTCTAGGTATGAGGAGATCTACGTGGCGAAGAATAAGGCCGAACTGTTACAGGGAACTCTCGACATGCTGATACTCAAGGCGCTCTCGCTTGGGGAACTGCATGGTTACGGGATTATTCAACGTATTCGCCAACTCTCCGACGAAATGTTGAATGTCGAGCAGGGATCTTTGTATCCCGCACTCTATCGCATCGAACAAAAAGGCTGGGTCTCGGCGCGTTGGGATGTACACGACACCGGGCGCGAAGCGAAGTTCTACAAACTCACACGCGCCGGACGAAAACAGCTCGAGACCGAAGAGGCAGGCTGGGATCGACTGGTGCTCGCAATCGCCAAGGTTCGGCAAGCCACGTAAGAAGAAGAGTAGCCACAAAAGGCACATAAGGCACAAAAAGAGATTTTAAAAATGAAGTGGGTCAACATAATTCGCGATCGGATTCGAGCGCTGCGGCAACGCGAAACAGTCATTAACGACATCGACCGTGAGATGCGTCTTCATCTCGAGTTGCAGGTGGAGGCAAACATTAAGGCCGGGATGTCTCCACAGGAAGCGCGAGAAAAGGCAATGCGCAGTTTTGGAAACCTCAACAGGGCTGTTGACGCCGCTTATGACGTCAAAGGCGGTGGTCTCTTCGAAACGATTTCGCAGGACATTCGCTACGGCGTTCGCATGCTCGCGAAGCACAAAGCATTTACATCCGTTGCCGTTGTGACACTCGCACTCGGAATCGGCGCCAACACTGCAATCTTTTCTGTCGTCAATGAACTCTTACTCCGCCCACTGCCCTACCGCAACGCAGAACAAATCGTAATGCTCTGGGAAGTGACACCGGAAGGCAGACATCAGAACACAACTTCACGCGCAAACTTTCGCGCGTGGCGGGCACAAAACACGAGTTTCCAAAATCTCGCGGCATTCACAGATCAACGCTTCAACATGACCGGCGCCGGTGAACCCGAAGAATTGTCGGTGCAGCAAGCGACGCCCGAGATCTTCAATGTGCTGGGTGTCGATCCGCTTCTCGGTCGAACGTTCCGGCCCGAAGACGGTGAACCACGCAACACGGATGTCGCCGTGCTGAGCTATGGATTGTGGCAACGTCGTTTTGGCGGTCAAGCGAATATCGTGGGCCAGCAGCTAACGCTCAACGGGACAAAGTTCACCGTGATCGGTGTGATGCCGCCCAGCTTTCAGTTTCACATCAAGAGTCGTTCTGGAACCGGCAGACCGGCGGAGCTTTGGTCCATCCTGCCGATGCCCGTCGGTCCAGGCGCGAACGAACGTGGTCGCTTTCTTTCAGTCGTCGGACGTTTGAAAGACAGTATCTCTGCGAACCAGGCAGCCGCAGAGTTGCGAACTATCGAGGCACGACTTTCCGACGAAGCTCCGGAGTACAACAAAAATTTCAGCGCTGAAGTATTGCCGCTGCGCGATCAATTCTTCGGCAACTTGCGCCGCCCGCTCTGGCTAATGCTCGGCGCCGTCGGCTTCGTACTGCTGATCGCGTGTGCGAATGTCGCCAATCTCCTGCTCTCGCTCGCAACTTCACGTGAGAAAGAGATCGCTGTCCGTACTGCGCTCGGTGCGCGTCGTTTCCGGATCGTCAGGCAATTGCTGACTGAAAGCCTTTTGCTTGCACTACTCGGCAGCGCGATGGGTCTGGGATTCGCATACCTGGGTATAAAGGCATTGGTGCTGATCAGTCCGCGCGATCTGGTGAGCCTTCAGGGTGTCGGCCTGAATTTGATGGTCTTAGCCTGGACGCTCGGTGTGTCTCTGCTGACGGGAATCATTTTTGGACTCGCGCCTGCACTACACGTTTCACGTTTGAATCTCAACGACTCGCTGAAGGAAGGTGGCAAGTCGGAATCGGCACAGGCCGGTGGTAGTCGTCGCTTACGGAGCGCACTCGTCGTTTCTGAAATCGCTCTGGCAGTCGTACTGCTCGCGAGTGCAGGCTTGCTGATCCGCAGTTTCATTCGCCTGCAGCAGGTAGATCGCGGTTTTGAAACTGATAACTTGCTGACAATGGTCGTCCGGGTTCCCGATTCGCGTTATCGTGAAGACGCGCAGTTCGTGAATTTCTTCGGCCAGGTGCTCGAGCGCACTCGTCACCTGCCCAGCGTGCGTTCGGCTGGCATGGTTAACTTTCTGCCGTTGTACGGCGGACTCGGCTCCGCGACCGGATTCAAGATCGTAGGCCGTCCTGAACCGGCGCCGGGCCAGGGACCGTCAACCGACGTCAGAGTTGCGGATGCAGGTTATTTCCAAACGATGGGAATTCCACTCTTGCGCGGTCGTAATTTTTCTGACAGCGAACAACGCGAACCAAAACACGTCATCCTGATCAACGAAGCGCTCGCTCGTAAACACTTTCCTGACGAGGATCCAATCGGCCAACGGCTCGACGTTGAGATGTTTGACACGCCACAGCCGGCCGAGATCATCGGCGTTGTCGGCAACGTGAGGTACGACAGTCTGATCGACGAGTCGCCGCCGGCGGTGTACTTTCCACATCCCGATCTCACTTACCCATTCATGACTCTCGTCATCCGCACTGACGGTGAACCGACGGCGATCGCGCCCGCAGTTCAGCGCGAGGTTCGCGCGCTCGATCCGAATCAACCCGTTTCGGACGTACGCACGATGAACCAGGTGATGGCTGATTGGGTCAGTCGTTCACGTTTCAATACACTGCTGCTAGGTCTATTCGCCGGACTCGCGACTCTTCTCTCAGCAGTCGGAATATTCGGCGTGATGAACTATTCGGTGGCGTTGCGCACACGCGAGATCGGATTGCGACTGGCAATCGGCGCGCAACCGCGACAAGTGTTGCTGCTGGTTTTAAGACAGGGACTGCTGTTGACTGTCGCCGGTCTCGTGCTTGGACTGGCAGCAGCGTTTGCATTGACGCGTCTATTATCAGGACTCCTGTTTGGGGTTGAAGCAGTCGACGTCACGACGTTTACATCGATCTCATTACTGTTGGTCGTGGTTTCTTTGCTGGCGTGTTATCTCCCGGCAAGACGCGCGATGCGTATAGATCCATTGCGTGCGCTGAGATATGAATAAAACTTAGCCACAGATTACTCGGAAATCTGTGTTACGCTGTGGCCCCGGATGGCTAAGCCGGAACAGATTAGCGATTGGGGCCGAACTCCGGGATCGAAGCTCGGCTGGCTGATCGTCGGGCGACTCGTCACCGCCCTCCTGCTAAGCGTCATCGGAACACTTTGGATCTCGTCGGGAGACCCGGCTCAGTCGATCAATAAGAGCCTCGGTCTTCTCACGATCGTCGCGGTCCTTACGATTCTCTATGCCCTCATCTTTCGTCTCTCGAAAAACATTCTCTTTCAAGCGCGGTTCCAGCTCACTGTAGATGTATTGATCGTTACCTGGCTGGTTTGGAATACCAGCACTGTTCAATCGCCTTACGTCGCGCTCTACATCGTCATCATCGCAGTCTCCAGTTTGTTTCTTGGACCACGCGAAGCGATTGTGACGTCTGTCGGATGTGCGGTGGCGTTCACGGCGTGCGCACTCCAGATCACGGGTTTTGGCTCGCAGACCGATCCGTCAAAACTGGTTGGCGGCTCGCTGTCGCAAACGATTCAGTGGGTAGGCCTGTTTAATGTCGCATTCTTTGTCGTCGGCCTGCTCTCTGCACGACTTGCCGAGCGCCAATCGCGTTCGGATGTTCGCCTGGCCGCGGCAACGCAGTCACTCGCAAACCTGCGTGCTCTGCACGAACGTATCGTTGCTTCAATCCGCTCGGGCCTCGTCACGACCGACCTCGAGGGACGCATCTTTACGTTCAACGTCGCCGCACAGGAAATCACGGGTTATCAGGAAGACGTCATACGCGGTAAAGATGCATCAATCCTCTTCGGCGAGATGAAAGACCATATTGCGGTAACTCTCAGTGCTCTCGAAAAAGGCGATAACAGTCCACGATTTGAAACGAACTGTTTGACCGCCGAGGGAATGCGTCTGCGTCTTGGTTACAGCATCGCACCATTGTCTTCAGAGGCGGGCGAGACGACCGGCATGGTCATCACGTTTCAGGATCTGACCCAGGTCCGGAGTTTGGAAGAAACGTCGCGACGGCAGGATCGACTCGCCGCTATCGGTCGCATGGCCGCTTCGATCGCACACGAGATTCGCAACCCACTCGCGGCGATGCGCGGCTCGATCCAAATGCTGCATGCTGAAGTCGATCGTGATTCATCGCAGGCTCAACTAATGGAGATCATCCTGCGCGAGTCAGATCGGTTGAACCGGATCATTACCGATTTTCTCAGCTATGCCCGGCCACGCACGTTGATTCAGGCTCGTGTGGACGTGGGCGATCTGCTGCATCAGACATTTGCCCTCATGCGACACAGTCCGGAAATCAACTCCGATCAAAGTATCGTCGAAGAATTACCGGACGAACCGCTTTTCGCAGAAGCTGATGAAGGCCAGTTAAAACAGGTGTTTTGGAACCTCGCGCGGAACGCTCTCCAGGCGATGCCACAGGGCGGGACCCTGCGCGCGACCATGGAAAAGAATTCCAACAACCGGTTGCGCATTTCCTTTGCAGACTCGGGCCGGGGCATGTCGCCCGATCAGGTCGACCAGCTCTTTGAGCCGTTCTCTTCAACAACAGGAGGAACTGGTCTCGGACTGTCAATTGTTTATCAAATCATTCGCGATCATGGTGGTACAATCAACGTCCGCAGTCTCGTGGGACAGGGAACGACGATTACAGTTGAACTACCATTAGCGACGAACTAATTGCCGATTGCCAATTTCCCATTGCCGATTCGACTTTCAGAAATAGGCAATTGGCAATCGGAAATTGAAAATGAATTATGGCCAAACTTCTCATCGTTGACGACGAACTTGGAATGCGGCAGTTCCTGACGCACTTATTTCAGCGCGAAGGCCACATTGTGAGCGTCGCGGAAGATGGTCGTGCGGCCCTCGAACAACTACGCCAGCAACCGCCGGATGTCATCATCTCCGACATCAGGATGCCAGACATGGGGGGCGTCGACCTGTTGCGCGCCGCGCGCGAATTACTTCCCGAAGTGGAAGTGATCATGATGACGGCGTTCGCGAACGTCGACACCGCTCGTGAGGCATTTCTCCTCGGTGCTTACGATTTCGTTCAGAAGCCGTTCGACAACGACCTGCTCAAGGAAACAGTTGCACGTGCTCTGAACAAGATCTCGCTCGTTAAAGAAAAAGAGGCACTCCTCGAAGAAAACAAGGCGCTCATTCAGGGTCAACGCACGCGTGGCAAGCTTGGCAATATCATCGGACGAAGCGGACGGATGCAGGCGCTTTATCAGATGGTCGAGACCGTGGCGCAGGTGCAGTCGACGGTTCTGGTGACGGGCGAATCCGGCACGGGAAAGGAGCTCGTTGCGCGTGCAATTCACGACTTGAGCCCGCGAGCCGAGAAGCCGTTTGTTTCAGTTAACTGCGGCGCCTTTACCGAGACGCTGCTCGAATCGGAGTTGTTTGGCTACGTGAAAGGCTCGTTCACAGGCGCCAGTGCAAATCGAAAGGGACTTTTCGAGGCAGCCAACAGCGGGACGATTTTCCTCGACGAAATCGGAGAGATGTCGCCCGCAATGCAGGTCAAACTTCTGCGCGTGCTGCAGGAACGTAAAGTGAGACCGGTGGGAGCTACTGAAGAGACCATCGTCGACACGCGCGTGATCGCCGCGACTAATCGAGACCTCGCCAGCATGGTTTCGGCAAACACGTTTCGCGAGGATCTCTATTACCGAATCTCTGTGATTCCGATCGAGTTGCCGCCGTTACGGGAGCGCGCGGAAGATATCTCGGAACTTGCCACTCACTTCGTCGAAAAGTTTTGCGCCCCGACCGGGCGCTCACTGACGATTAGCGAGAAAGCGCTGCGTCTGCTCGAGCGATACTCGTGGCCCGGCAATGTCCGCGAGTTGGAGCACACAATTGAGCGAGCAGTCGCGCTCGAACGCACGGGCTCGATCGAGCCCGAACGCCTGCCCGAGAAAGTCACAA